>Ga0070717_10000109_pt1 | contig 65427 bp, 60 predicted proteins | sample LARL113metaG_FD_71366 | JGI IMG/M metagenome (GOLD analysis project Ga0070717, IMG submission 71366) | Corn, switchgrass and miscanthus rhizosphere microbial communities from Kellogg Biological Station, Michigan, USA - LAR L11-3 metaG | ecosystem: Host-associated > Plants > Roots > Rhizosphere ...
CGCTGTCACGCTAGGCTCGGAGCGCCGGCGTCCTCGCCGGCTGGCGCGCCGGCGTCCCGCCGGCGTTCATGAGAGGCGGCGAGGACGCCGCCTCGCCGGCCGCCGGGACGGCGGCGCTCCTCGCGTAGAACTTTTCCGCGCGCTTCACATCGAATTCACCCACCGCGTAGCGACCCTCCATCAACCGGCCCCTACTCTTCGCCCCAACAAGGAGGCTCATCGCAGATGAAGATTCGTTTCGCTCTCGCTGCCGTGCTGTGCGGCGCGCTCGCGGGCGCGGCGTCCGCGCAGGTCACGCCCGCCGCCGGCTACACGCCGCCCGATGACACGCCGTCGTTCAAAGTCGGCGCGACCATCTTCGGCGACTACACGTACCAGGAGTCGCCGGCCATCGCCGACGCCGACGGCAACAGCGTCAAGCTGTCGGCGTTCAACGTCAGCCGCGCCTACATCAACGTCACCGGCAACCTGAACCACCGCATCTCCTTCCGCATCACGCCGGACATCTCGCGCGAGACGAGCACGGGGCCGTCGCTGAGCGGCAGCCAGATCTTCCGCCTCAAGTACGCGTTCGGGCAGCTGGCGCTCGACGACTGGACGACGCACGGCTCGTGGGTCCGCCTCGGCGTGCAGCAGACGCCCTTCGTCGACTACACCGAGAGCATCTATCGCTATCGGTTCCAGGGAACGATCTTCCCCGAGCGCGTCGGCGTCATCAGCTCCGCCGACGCCGGCCTCTCCGCGCACTGGAACCTCCCCGGCAACTACGGCGACGTCCACGGCGGCTTTTACAACGGCGAGAACTACAACAAGGCCGAGGTCAACAATCAGAAGGGATTCGAGATCCGCGGCAGCGTGCGGCCGTTCCCGCTCGGCGGCGTGCTGCTCAAGGGCCTGCGCATCACCGGCTTCGCCGTCGAGGACCACTACGTCGCCGGCGCCAAGCGCCAGCGCACCATCGGCCAGGTCACGTACGAGCACCCCGTCGTCAACGCCGGCATCGACGTGCTGTCCGCGAAAGACCAGACCTCGGTGACGAAGGCGCAGGTCGACGCGAAAGGATGGTCGGCGTGGGTGACGCCGAAGCTCGGCGCGACGGGATGGGAGATCCTGGCCCGCCACGACGACTTCACGCCGAACAAGTCCTTCTCGACGCAGACGACGAAGCGCAACATCCTCGGCCTGGCCTACTGGATCCCGAACCTGCAGCGCGTCACCGCCGCGGTCATGGCCGACTACGACTCGCTCAAGTCCGACAACTTCACGCCCGCGCGCGCCGACGTCACCAATTACGGCTTGAAGATGCTGATCAATTTCTAACGAGGGCGCAGGGCGCAGGGGCAGGGCGCAGGTGGTTGTCGTCGCGAGAACACCATCTGCGCCCCGCGCTCTGCGCCCTGCCCCCTGCGAAAGGACGACATGAAGAAACTCTTCGCAACCCTCGCGCTGCTCGCGGCCGCCGCGCTGGCGAACGCGCAGACCGTGCAGATCACCGGCGCCGGCGCGACGTTCCCGAATCCGATTTACTCGAAGTGGTTCTCCGAGTACCACAAGGTCCATCCGAACGTGGAGTTCAACTACCAGGCGATCGGCTCCGGCGGCGGCATCCGCCAGCTCAGCGCCGGCACGGTCTTCTTCGGCGCCAGCGACGGCCCGATGACGGACGAGCAGATCCAGGCCGCCGGCTTCCGCATCCTCCACCTGCCGACGGTCCTCGGCGGCGTCCTGCCGGTCTACAACATCCCCGGCGTGAGCGCGCAGCTCAAGTTCACCGGCCCGCTCCTCGCCGACATCTACCTCGGCAAGGTCACGCGCTGGAACGACAACGCCATCCGGAGTCTCAACCCCGGCATCGACCTGCCGGGCGACGAGATCACCGTCGTGCACCGCTCCGACGGCTCGGGCACGACGTACATCTGGTGCGACTACCTCTCGAAAGTCTCGACGGAGTACAAGCGCCGCGTCGGCGTGGCCACCTCGGTCAACTGGCCGGTGGGCGTCGGCGGCAAGGGCAACGACGGCGTGGCCGGCCTGGTCAAGCAGACGCCCGGCGCCCTCGGCTACGTCGAGCTGATTTACGCGCTGCAGAACAAGATCAGCTACGGCGCCGTGCAGAACGCGGCCGGCGAGTTCGTCACCGCGACGACCGAGACGGTCTCGAACGCCGCGGCCAACGCGGCGAAGAACATGCCGAGGGACTTTCGCGTGTCGATCACGAACGCGCCGGGCCGCGACGTCTATCCGATCTCGTCGTTCACCTGGCTGCTCGTGCAGGAGTCGCCGCGCGACGTGCAGCGCTCGCGCATCCTCGTCGACTTCGTCCGCTGGGCGATCACCGGCGGCCAGGGCTTGACGACGTCGCTCGGCTACGCGCCGCTGCCGAAGGAAGTGGTGGCGCTGGAGCTCGAGGCGCTCAAACGCGTTCGGCAGTAGCGCTTCACGCGGAATTTACATCTCCGTCTAGGGCCCTTCACTCCTCACCGGCAGAATCGAGGCCATGAAACGCACAGCAGTCCTTTTCCTCGCCGCGGCGCTCTTCGCCTGCGGACCGAAAGAGCAACAAACGACGACGTCGTCGGCGACGCTGACGATCAACGGCGCCGGCGCGACGTTCCCGAATCCGATTTACTCGAAGTGGTTCGACGACTACCGCAAGGCGCACCCGAACGTGCAGGTCAACTATCAGGCCATCGGCTCGGGCGGCGGCATCAAGCAGCTGACGGCGCAGACGGTCTTCTTCGGCGCGAGCGACATGCCGATGACCGACGCGCAGCTGAAGGCCGCGCCCGGACCGATCCTGCACTTCCCGACGGTGCTCGGCGCGGTCGTCCCGAGCTACAACCTCGCCGAGGTGAAGGAGCCGCTGAAATTCAGCGGGGCGCTCCTCGCCGACATCTACCTCGGCAAGGTCAAGAAGTGGAACGATCCCGCCATCGCCAAGCTCAATCCGGGCGCGGCCCTGCCGGCGACCGACATCACCGTCGTCCACCGCTCCGAAGGCTCCGGCACGACGTTCATCTGGTGCGACTTCCTCTCCAAGACCTCGCCCGAGTTCAAGCAGAAAGTCGGCGCGGGCACGGCGGTGCAGTGGCCCGCGGGCGTCGGCGGCAAAGGGAACGACGGCGTCTCCGGCCTGGTCAAGCAGACGCCGGGCGCGATCGGCTACATCGAGCTCATTTACGCGCTGCAGAACAAGATCTCGTTCGGCGCCGTGCAGAACAAGGCCGGCACGTTCGTGACCGCATCGCTCGACAGCGTCACCGCGGCCGCCGCGGGCGTCACGATGCCGGACGACTTCCGCGTGTCGATCACCGATCCCGACGGCAAGGACGCCTATCCGATCTCCTCGTTCACCTGGATGCTCTTCTATCAAAATCCGACTGACAAGCAGCGCGCCAAGGCGATGGCCGACTTCATGAAGTGGGCGCTGACGGACGGCCAGAAGGAGACGCAGGCGCTCAGCTACGCGCCGCTGCCGCAGGCGGTCGTCGACAAGGAAATGCAGCAGCTCCAGAAGGTGTCATCCTGAGCCGCGACGACGGCGAAGGATCCCCTCGGCGCAGGGGATCCCTCCCTTCGCTCGGGATGACACGGGGCGACGACCGCTCCTTCCGCCTTTTCACCGGGGCGGTGGCGGGGCTGATCCTGGTGACGATCGTCGGGCTCGCGTTCGAGCTGTCGCGGCAGTCGGCGCTGTCGATCGCGAAGTTCGGCCTGAAGTTCTGGATCGGCACGACGTGGGATCCGGTCGCGGGCAACTTCGGCGCGCTGCCGTTCATCTGGGGGACGCTCTACTCGGCGATCCTGGCGCTGCTGCTGGCGACGCCGATCGCCCTCGGCATCGCCATCTTCATCTCCGAGCTCTCGCCGCGGATGCTGCGCCAGCCGCTCGCGTATCTGACCGAGCTGCTCGCGGCGATCCCGTCGATCGTCTACGGACTCTGGGGAATCTTCGTGCTCGTGCCGCTCGTGCGGAAGCTCGAGATCGCGCTCCCCGCGTCGCTGCGCAAGCTGCCGCTTTTCAGCGGGCCGCCGCTCGGCGTCGGCATGGGGACGGCGGCGGTGATCCTGGCGATCATGGTCGTGCCGTTCACGTCGTCGGTGGCGCGCGAGATCCTGAAGAACGTGCCGATGGCGCAGCGCGAGGCGGCGTACGCGCTCGGCGCGACGCGCTGGGAAGCGATCAAGGCGGCCATCTCGTACGGGAAGACCGGCGTCGTCGGCGCGGTGATGCTCGGCTTCGGCCGCGCCCTCGGCGAGACGATGGCGGTGACGATGGTGATCGGCAACAGCCCCCACGTCTCCGCGTCGCTCTACGCGCCGCAGTACACGATGGCCGCGGTGATCGCGAACGAGTTCACCGAGGCCGCGGACGAGCTGTACCTGCACGCGCTCATCGAGATCGGACTGCTGCTGTTCATCATCACCATTGCCGTGAACATGACCTCGCGGTTGTTAGTCCGGAGGACGGCGCGATGATCGACCGTCAGGGCGCAGGGCGCAGGGGGCAGGGCGCAGGTGGTTGTTTTGCTGAACGCACGTGCAGCCGGCAGGGCATCCACCTGCGCCCCGCGCCCTGCGCCCTGCGCCCTCGGAGCCCCCAATGACCTACGCCACGCGCCGCAAGATCGTCTCCCGCATCGCCGAGGCGGCGTGCGGCGTGGCCGTGCTGCTGGCGCTGCTGCCGCTGGCGATGATCCTCTTCTACGTCATCAAGGAAGGCGCGGGCTCGCTGAACCTCGCCTTCTTCATCCACACGCCGAAGCCGGTGGGGGAGGCGGGCGGCGGCATGGCCAACGCCATCGTCGGGACGCTGATCCTCATCGGCATCGCCGCGCTGTTCGCCGTGCCGGTCGGCTGCATTGCCGGCGTGCACCTCTCCGAATATCCGGACACGCGCTTCTCGTCCGCGGTGCGCTTCGCCGCGGACGTGCTCAACGGCGTGCCGTCGATCGTCATCGGCATCTTCGCGTACGGCCTGGTGGTCCTGCCGGTGAAGCACTTCAGCGCGCTGGCCGGCGGCGTGGCCCTCGGCCTGCTGATGCTGCCGATCGTCGTGCGCACCACCGAGGAGCTGCTGCGCCTCGTGCCCGCGGGATTGCGCGAGGGCGCGCTGGCCCTCGGCGCCACGCGCAGCCGCGCCGTCTTCTCCGTCATCCTGCCGGCCGCGCTCCCCGGCATCCTCACCGGCATCCTCGTCGCCCTCGCGCGCGTGGCCGGCGAAACGGCGCCGCTGCTGTTCACGGCGCTCAACAACACGTATTGGTCGACCAACGTCACCCAGCCGATCGCCTCGCTGACCGTGCAGGTGTTCACGTATGCGATCTCGCCGTACGATGACCAGCACCGGCAGGCGTGGGCCGGCGCGTTCCTGCTCGTGATGATCATCCTGTCGCTGTCGATCATCGCCAGGCTGGCCGTGCGGCGACTGGAGAGGATGAACCGTCCATGACCGCGAAAATCCGCGTTCGAGACTTCGACTTTTATTACGGCGACGCGAAGGTGCTCCACGGCATCGACCTGGAGATCCCGGAGACGCAGGTCACCGCGCTGATCGGTCCGTCGGGCTGCGGAAAGTCGACGTTCATCCGCTCCATCAACCGGATGAACGACGTGATCCCCGACGCGCACGGCGAGGGGACGATCGAAGTCGATGGGAAGAACATCTACGCGCCCGGCACCGACGTCGTGTCGCTGCGCCGCCGCGTCGGCATGGTCTTCCAGAAGTCGAACCCGTTCCCGAAGTCGATCTACGACAACGTCGCCTACGGCCTGCGCATCGGCGGCACGCGCAAGAAGCAGGAGCTCGACGAGACGGTGGAGACGTCGCTGCAGCGCGCGGCGCTGTGGAACGAGGTGAAGGACCGCCTGCACGAGTCGGCGTTCGCGCTCTCGGGCGGGCAGCAGCAGCGGCTCTGCATCGCCCGCGCGCTGGCGGTCGATCCGGAGATCCTGCTGATGGACGAGCCGGCCTCGGCGCTCGATCCGATCGCCACGACGAAGATCGAGGAGCTGATCTGGAATCTGAAGCAGAGCTACACGATCGTCATCGTCACGCACAACATGCAGCAGGCCGCGCGCGTCTCCGACCGCACGGCGTTCTTCATGCTCGGCAAGGTCGTCGAGTACGCGGAGACGAATACGATCTTCATGAATCCGAAAGAGAAGATGACGGAAGACTACGTCACGGGACGGTTCGGCTGATGCACATACAACGGCATTTCGACAGGGACATCGAAGAGATCAAGGCCATGCTGCTGCGCATGGGGGCGATGGTGGAGGAGTCGATGCAGCAGTCGATCCGCGCGCTGCTGGAGAGCGACCTGGCCATCGCCGAGCAGGTGATCGCCAACGACGACCGCATCGATCAGATGGAAGTGCAGATCGACCAGCACGTCATCGAGCTCATCGCCAAGATGCAGCCGGCGGCGGGCGACCTCCGCTTCGTGGCCACGGTCATGAAGATCACGCCGGAGCTGGAGCGGATCGCCGACCTGGCCCAGGACGTCTGCGAGCGCGTGATCGAGTTGAGCCGCGAGCCGACGATCAAGCCGCTGGTCTACCTGCCGCGCCTCGCCGAGGACTCGCAGACGATGGTCCGCGAAGCGCTCGACGCCTTCGTGCGCGGCGACGCGGAGCTGGCCCGCAAGGTCATCCGCAACGACGACGTCGTCGACCGGCTCACCGAGGATTCGTTCCGGGCGCTGCTGACGTACATGCTCGAGAACCCGCGCAACATCTCCGCCGCCATCCGCCTCACGTTCATCGGCAAGTACTTCGAGCGGATGGCCGACGGCGCCACGAACATCTGCGAGATGGTCGTGTATCTCGTGGAAGGACGCATGATCAAACACGAGCACGCATGAAACGGAACGCCGGCGTCCTCGCCGGCTGGCGCGCAGGCGTCTCGCCTGCGCTATGGGCGGCGGGACGCCGCCAGGCCAGCCGCCGGGACGGCGGCGCTCCGAGTGAGCACGTATGAAACGGAACGCCGGCGTCCTCGCCGGCTGGCGCGCCGGCGTCTCGCCTGCGCCATGGGCGGCGGGACGCCGCCGGGCCAGCCGCCGGGACGGCGGCGCTCCGAGTGAGCACGCATGAAACGGATCGCTCTCATCGAAGACGACGCGGACATCGCCTTCACGGTGCGCCTCAACCTGCAGCGCGAAGGCTATGAAGTCACGACGTTCGACCGCGGCCAGGACGGCCTCCTGGCCGTGCAGGAGGGCGGCTGCGACTTCGTCATCCTCGACCTCAATCTTCCCGACCTCGACGGCTTCACGATCTGCCGCGAGCTGCGGCGCGACGCGCGCACGCGCAACGTCCCCATCCTCATGCTCACCGCGCGCGGCTCGGAGCGCGACCGCATCACCGGCCTCGAGCTCGGCGCCGACGACTACCTCACCAAGCCGTTCAGCGTGCGTGAGCTCGTGGCGCGCGTGGCCGCGGTGTGGCGCCGCACGCGCGCCGCGCCCGACGACGCCGGCGTCTACGACGACGGGGAGCTGAAGATCGACGAGAAGTCGTACCGCGTCTTCCGCCGCGGCGCCGAGGTGAAGCTGGCCAAGAAAGAATTCGAGCTGCTCTGGCTGCTCGTGCGCAACCGCGGCTCCGTCATCTCGCGCGAGCGGATCCTCTCCGAGGTGTGGCAGATGTCGGACTCCGTGGAGACGCGCACCGTCGACGCCCACATCCGCAACCTCCGCAAGAAGCTCGGCCCCGAGCGGATCGTCACCGTTGTCGGCTTCGGTTACCGCTACGATCCTCCGGCCTGATCATGTTCGGACGGAAAGCTCGCCACGCCGCCGCCCGCGCGAAGGAGCGCGAGGCGCAGCTCGAGGCGGAGATCTCGGCGCTGCGGCGGCAGCGCGTCATCGACCTGGAGATCCTCGACGGCCTGACCGAGGGGTTGCTGGCGGTCAACCGCGCGCGCCGCGTGGTGCTGGTGAACCGGCGCTTCGCGGAGCTCTTCGACGCCGGCGACGCCGCCGGCAAGCCGGTACACGAGGTGGTGCGGATCGCCGCGGTGTTCGAGGCGTTCGACCGCGCGCTCGACGGCGCGGAGTCGGTGGAGCGCTTCACGACGCGCAGCGGCCTCGCCGAGCGGACGATCGAGATGCGCGCCCTGCCGCTGGCCTCGGAGGAGATCGCCGCGGTGGCGATCTTCATCGACGTGACGCGCCTGGAGCGCCTGGAGTCGATCCGCCGCAATTTCATCTCCGACTTCTCGCACGAGGTGCGCACGCCGCTGGCCGGGCTGCGCTCCGCGGTCGACACGCACGAAGGCATCGAGCAACTCACCGAGAGCGAGGGGCGCCAGCTCCGCCGGATCATGTCGCGGCAGCTCTTGCGCCTGGAGCGGCTCGTCGACGATCTCTCGGAGCTGAGCCGCATCGAGTCGGGCGACCTCCTGCTGACGCGGCAGCGCATCGACCTCCGCAAGCTGATCGACGAGCTCTGCGAAGACTTCGCCGGCCGCGCGCGCTTCGTCGTCTCCGGCGAGAACGTGTTCGCCGAGGGCGACGCGCTGCGGATCCAGCAGGCGCTGTCGAATCTGATCGACAACGCCATCAAGTACGGCGGCGACGAGCCGATCGAGATCGCGGTCGCCGAGCGCGATGGGCGCGCCGAGGTGCGCGTGCGCGACCGCGGCGAAGGGATCGCCGAGAACGAGAAGGAGAAGATCTTCCGCCGCTTCTACCGCGTCGACAAGAGCCGCTCCCAGGAGAGCGGCGGCACCGGCCTCGGCCTGGCCATCGCCAAGCACATCGTGCTGCAGCACCACGGGACGATCGAGGTGGAGAGCGAGCCGGGAGAGGGCTCGACGTTCATCGTACGGCTTTAGGGCGAGCGTTCACTGCGCCGGATCGGCCGCGTGCGCCAACTCCTCGCTCGGCATCGCCGTCTCGCTGAGGATCAGCGGGCAGACGAAGCACGCCGCCTTCCCTTCCTGCTGATACCAGCGGCAGTCGCCGCGGATCCGGCACGGCGGCAGCGTACGCGCGCGCTCGAGAGGTGCGGCGGCGAGCTTCGTGGCGAGGCGGCACCGCCCGCCGTCGAAGTGCGCGCAGGCGTCTTCCGCGCACGTCGCCGCGAAGCGGAAGACGCTGCCGATCGGTGCGTCGCCGGCGAGTGCCAGGACGCCGGCGGTGACGGGGAGAGGCTCGGCCAGATGATGGACGAACTCCTCGCCGTCGATCTCCCGCACGACGCCCAGCACTACGCTGCCCGGCATCTCCGGCCGCGCGCTCGGGCACTTCAGATCGTCGCCGCGCACGTCGAGCTACTGCTTGACGTTGGTGTTGACGTTGCCGACGGCCTGAATGACGCCGGGATCGCGGATGATGAGCCCGATCCAGACCGGCCACGGACGGAAGTCGTTCGGCCGCCCGCCGGCCTTGGCCGCTTCCGCCGAGGCTTTCACCGATGCGCGCACCGCCGCCGAGGTCGCTGCCTCGACGAACTCCTCGAACGAGAGGCCGGAGCGGGGAATGTCCTTTGACGTCGCCATGGAATGCCCTCCTGAGAAAGGAGTGACGCGAAACGGAGTTTCGTTACAGGCGTCGTATCCTTTGCGGCGATCTTGAAACGGGCGCCGCTCTTCCTCCTCTGCGCGCTGTTCGCGCTGAAGCTGACGGTCGCGCTGCAGCTCGACAAACATCCGCTGCTGCAGCCGGACACGGGGCTCGACACGACGGCGTACGTGGAGCTGGCGAAGCGCGTAGCCGCGGGCGACCTCGCGCTCGGGCCGGGGCTGTACTACGTCTCGCCGCTCTACATCTATTTTCTGGCGCTGGTCTACGCGCTCGCGCACTCGTTCACCGCCGCGCGCGTCGTGCAGGCGCTTCTCGGCACCGTCGCGGTGGCGCTGATGTTCCTGACGGCGCGCGCGTGGTTCGGGCGGCGGGCGGCGTGGATCGCGGCGGTGCTGGCGGGGCTGACCGGCGTCTTCACGTACTACGAAGCGCTGCTGTTGCAGTCGTCGCTCGATGTGTTTCTGACAGCGCTCGCTTTGTGGCTGCTGACGCTTGCGTTGACGCGGGAGCGGCCGTTGTTCGCGATTCTCGCGGGCATCGTGTTTGGCGTCGCGACGCTCAACCGGCCGAACATGCTCGTCGCGGCGATCGCGATCGTGGTCGTGCTCGCGGCCATGCGCCGGTTCCGGCTGGCGGCGCTCATCGCGGCGGGAGTCGTCGCCGGGATCGCGCCGGTGACGATCCGCAACGCCGTGGTGGCGCACCAATTCGCGCTCGTCTCCTCGCACGGCGGCATCAACTTTTACATCGGCAACGGCGAAGGCGCGACCGGCTACTTCCACGCGGTGCCGGGGATGCCGTCGACGGTCGAAGGCCTCGCGCGCGATGCGCATCGCGCCGCGGAGACGGCGGCGCGGCGCAAGCTCTCCGACGCGGAGGTCTCGGCGTACTACTCCGGGCTGGCGTGGAGCTGGATTCGTGCGCATCCGGCGGCGTGGATGGCGTTGCTGCTACGCAAGACGTACGCGGTGATCAACACGGCACACGTCTCGACGCCGTTCAGCTACACGTTCTATGCGTACGACGCCGGCACGCTGCTGCGCTTCTGCATCGTCGGGCCGTGGCTGCTCGTGCCGCTTGGGATTTTCGGCCTCATTCGTTACGCGAAGACGCCCGCGTATCTTGCGTGGCTTGCGTTCGTGCCGGCGTACGCGGCGTCGATCGTTCTTTTCTTCATCACCGAGCGGTACAAGCTGCCGCTCTTCGTCGCGGCGGCGATCGGCGCGGGGGCGGGGGTGGAAGCGCTGCGTACGCGGCGGCGGGTGTCCGACGTGATGTTCTTCCTCGCGCTGATGATCGCGGCGAATTGGCCGACGCATCTCGACGATGGGCGCGCCGAGGAGCGGCTGCGGATGGCGGAAGTGGAGGCGGCGCGCGGCGACGTGGGGGAGGCGGAGCGGTGGGCGGGGTTGGCGCTCGAAGAGGGACATGTCCCGAGCGCGCGCGTGGAGTACGCGTTGGGACGGGCGCAGCTCGCGGCTGGGCATCCGTCCGAGGCGTTGCCGCATCTGCAGCGGGCGATCGAGCAGCGCGTCGATGTTCCGCTGGCGGGGTATGACCTTGCGGTTGCGCTGGAGCAGAGCGGGGATCGGGCGGGGGCGGTGCGGGTGCTGCGCGCGCTGAAGGTGCCACCGAATTCTGGCGCGGTCGTGTTCATGCAGGTCGGGCGGAAGGCGGCGGAGCTGGGGGCGCCGGATGTGGCGGAGCCGTTGTTTCGGCGGGCGGTGCGGGTGGCGCCGGAGCTTCCGGCGGCGCATCAGCTGTTGGGGATTGATTTGTTGATGATGGGGCGGGATGAGGAGGCGGCTCGGGAGTTGGGGATTGTTGTGGCTAGGGAGCCGCGGAATGCTGACGCGGTGGCGATGCTGGAGTATGCGAGGCGCGCCGGGACGGCGCGCGGCCGGCCGGCGGGGACGCCGGCGTTACATTCGCCGTAGGGCTTTTAGGGCTAGGCGCTTGGAGCGGTCGATCTTTTCTTTGGTGCCGCCGGCGCCGCCTACGCTCACGCGCAGCAGCGCGTCGCCTTTGCGCACGTAGAGCGAGCCGGCCACGCGGCTGCTCACCCACATCGCTTCACTGCCGACGCCGCGCACCTTCACCGGCGGCGTCGTCTTCTCGTCCGGGTCGTCGGACTCGTGCTCGCGCTCGAACGTCTCGTCCCAGAACTTCCGCGCGCCGCGGTACTTCACGTCGACGCTCACCGAGTTCGTGAACGTCGGCAGCTGGTAGAAGCACTGCGTGCCGCCGTCGTGCGGCGTGGAGAGCTTCGTCGACGTGAACGCCTCGCCCTGCACCGCCGCGATGTCCGCTTTCGTCAGCACCTGACACGCGTCTGGCCGCGCAGCGGGGAGCTGCGCGGCCAGGAAGAATGTTGCGATCAACAGCATCATCGATTCACGTTCGGCGTCGCCGCGGTCCAGACCTGCACGGGGCCGAGGCTGAGATTGATCACCTGCACCGTGTAGAGTCCGGCCTTCGACACCGGCACGTCAAGCACCGCCAGGCCGGACGAGTTGTCCGCCGTGGCGAGCGAGAGGCCGCTCGGATCGAGCAGCACGATCTTGATCGGGAGATCGCCCGCCGACTCCGCGACGACCGACACCGAGTTCGTGTTGTCCGGCGCGCTCACCGACGACGACGTGCTCGTCGCTCCCGGACCGCTCACCGGCGTGCCGGTCGACGTCGCGTCCGTCAGGCAGAAGCCGTCGACGTAGACGTTGCCGCTCATGTTGCGGATGGCGAACGTGTGCGAGCCCGGCGTCAGGCCGCCGAACGAGACGCTCGCGCCGGGGATCGGGCTCTTCGTCGAGCCCTGCGACCCCGCGTAGTTCACCGTGCCGCGCGACACCCCATCGATGAACACCTCGGCGCTGCCGCCCTTCGGACTGGTCGCGTAGTTGTACGCGATCGCGCCCGTCTTGCCGGCGGCCACGTTGACCGTCAGCGTCACCGAGTCCTTCGGCGAGTTGCCGGCGTGCAGGCGGAGATGGCCGCCGCTCGCGCCGGGGACGGCGAGCTGGTGCCAGTTGTCGGAGTAGGCGATCGACGGGTCGTCGTCGTCGTAGCAGACGACCTGCGGCGGGAGACAGACCGACCAGTTCGCGCCGAAGAAGCCGGCGTTGGGGATGCGGTCGGCGGCCTCGAGGAAGCGCAGCGCGCCTTCGATGACGATGGCCACCGCATACGGCTCGATGACGGCGGGGAGTGCATTCGCGTCCGTCACCGGGATCTGCGGATTGCCGAGGAGGGAGAGCGGGACCGTGACGCTGATCGTGCCGTTCGGCCCCGTCACGAACGAGCCCGTCACGGGTGTGGTCGTGCCGACGAAGGCGTCGTTGGCCTGATCGTACTGGCCGAACGTGTACGTCATCTGGCCGGCCGCGTTGAGCGCGGCGCGCGTCGCGTAGGCGCGCGTCGCCAGCGTGCCGTCGCTGTTCCGCCGCGCGGTCGTCCACGTCACGTAGTAGTACGTGCCGCTCGCGCCGTTGAGCGGCTGGGCGACGAAGTTCTTCACGGTGACGGTCGTCGTCAGCGCCGTCTTGTCAGGCGTGAGCGCGAATGCCAGCGAGGTGAAGTCGACCTGATCGGCGCTGCCGCCGTTCGAGTGCAGCAGGGGATGGTCGGCGTCGCCGGTCGTGTCGGTGGCGACCACGCCGTCGCCGCACGAGGTCGAGCTCTGCAGCGCCTGCGAGGGCATTGGCGGAGTGATGTCGGCGCCGGCCATGTTGTCGAACGCCGCGTACATCCGCTTGCCGCTGGCCTGGCGTGCGATCACTGCCTTGGCCGTGTAGTCGTTCGATGCCGACATCCCGTACGGCCGCTGGCCGGAGATGCAGTCGGGGCCGATACAGCCGTCGTCGTAGCCGATGACCACGCGCCCTTCCTTGTCGATCTCGGCGCCGAAGAAGTCGAGCAGGTTCCGGCACGCGCCGCTGCCGCAGATGCCGGCGCGCTGGATCGGATCGCCCGGCGTGGCGTTCTGCGTCACCCACGTCTGGCCGCCGTCGAACGTCGTCGACACGAAGAGGTACCAGGTGCCGGGGAAGTCGGGACTGGCGTACGTGTCGCCGCCGGTCTGCGTGCCGAAGTAGGCCACGGTGGCGCGGTTGCCGTCGCCGGCGACGGCGGCGTGGAAGAGGCTGTTCTGGATGCCGAGCTGCGCGCCGACGTCGATGTCGTTGACCCAGGTCAAACCTTTGTCGTGCGAGACGGTGACGTGCGAGTGGCCGTCGCGGGCCTGATAGGCGAAGTAGAGCGTGCCGTCGTCAGCGACGGCGATCGACGGATCGCGGTCGCCCTTCGTCGTCGCGGTCGGCACGATGCGCACCGTCCACGAGAGGCCGTTGTTCTCCGAGACCGCGATCGCCTGCCGCGCGTCGGTGCCGCTGTGGAACGGCGCGTCGCCGCCGCAGCCGCGGTTCGGTACGTAGGCGGTGCCGTCGCGGGCGATCTTGATGTGGCCGTGGATGCCGGCGCAGTCGGCCGCCGTGTACATCGGCACGGCCGGGCCGAACGTCACGCCGCCGTCGAGCGAGATCGAACAGACCGCGTCGGCGATCGACTGCGAGCAGTACCAGACGCCGTTCGGATAGAGCGGATTGACGCCGGTCGGGACCGGCGCGTGATACGGGCCGCCGCCGACGGTCTCGTGGTCGACGCCCGACGGCGCGCCGGAGCCGGTGCTCGGCGTGAACGGCGAGTTGTCGTTGTCGGTGAACTCCATCGTGCTGCCGGCCGGCGTGAGGCCGAGCTCCTGCGTCACGAAGGTGCGTCCGGTGTCGCGGTCGGTGAAGAGGATCGGATCGCCGTAGACGCGCGGCGCGTTGGCGAGGACGAGCGGCACCTGGCTCCACTGCGCCGAGTTCTTCGTGTCGTCGAACGTGACGCTGAGCATGTACGGCAGGAAGCCGCCGAAGTAGTTGACGGTGCCGCCGTTCGGGACGCCGCCGAAGACTTTCTCGCTCTTGCGGTCCACGCCGACCGACGGCTCGCCGGCGGCTTCAGCGACGCCGTCCGGCGCGTGATAGTTGAGGAAGCGCGGCGTGCCGGCCGGCACGGCGGTGTTGCCGAGGTTCGGCGGCCAGGCGTTGCCGGCCGCGTTGTTGCGGACGAGCGTGACCGTCGCATTGAACGTGACGCTCGGCGAAACGTCGTACGGGACGACGTAGATCGTGTACGAGCCGGGCGCGGCGTCGAACGAGGTCGACTCCGGGTTGCTCGAGCTCGCGGCGCTGCCGATCTGCGTCCCGGTCTCGTCGGGCGAGTAGATGTAGACGTCGAAATCGCTGGTGTCGGAGCCCTGCGTCGTCGTGCCGCTGTTCGCCCAGCCGACCGTCACGTGCGCTTTGTAACTATTGAAGTCGCTGGCCGGAACGCTGATCGTCAGCGCGAACTGGCCGCACGTCGCGTCGGTACAAGCGGGCGGCGTCGAGCCGAGCGGGTCCGACGGGTTCGACGCGCTGAAGGGGCCGCCGGTAAATGTTACCGTCGGGCTCGTCGGGGAAACCGTCCCGCTCGACGGATTGGTCGCCGCAGCGAGCGCGGCGGGTAGCAGGGCTAAAAGGGCCACCGAAAACCAACGTTTCATACCGTCTCTCTCCTGCTTTGGGGGTATCGCTACCAGAACTTGTGTGCAGCGTTACTCAAGTTCGCAAGTTCATATCAATTGTTGTGCCATGCATACGCCCGCTATCGCGAAGCAGGAAGCGCAGAGGGTAGGGAACTCTGCCGCTCGCGGCCCTCCGGTTCATGACAGATAGCGTTGCGTCCGACCTCCGCTTCTTCGTGAATGGCCGCGCGGTCAACATCGCCGATCCCGACCCGACCGTTCTCCTCATCGACTGGCTGCGCTCGCCCGACGTCGGCCTGACCGGCACGAAGAAGGGCTGCGACCAGGGCGGCTGCGGCGCCTGCACGGTGATGCTGTCGCGCTGGGACGAGGCGTCGCAGAAGGTCGAGCGGGTGTCGATCAACGCCTGCCTGCGGCCGATCGCCGCGCTCGACGGGATGGAAGTCACGACCACCGAGGGCACCGGCAGCGCGCGGACGAAGTTGAGTCCCGTGCAGTACCGGATCGCCAAGGACAACGGCACGCAGTGCGGCTATTGCACGCCCGGCTTCGTGATGAACATGTACAGCTTCCTGGCCGCGCGCGAAGGAAAGCGGGCGACGCAGGCGGAGATCGAGAACATCTTCGACGGCAATCTTTGCCGCTGCACGGGCTACCGCTCGATCCTCTACGGCATGCGCCACTTCGCGTCCGACTTCTCGGTGAAGGACGAGGAGGGCTGCCTGAAGACGGTCGTCGATCCGTCCGAGAAGGTCGCGGTCGAGCCGGTCGTCGCGCCGTCGTTTCCCGTGGAGCTGCAACTGCCGCCGCGCGCGCTGCACTACTCGCGCGCCGGCTTCGACTGGTACCGGCCGCTCGGGCTCGCGGAGGTCCACGAGATCCTGAACAACCACGCGGACGCCGACGTGAAGCTGGTGCGCGGCAATACGTCGATCGGCATCTACGACACGTTCGTCGAGAACCCGCACGTGCTGATCGACATCTCCTGCATCGACGCGCTGCAGGGGATCGAGGACGGCGACGGCGCGCTGACGATCGGCGCGGCGACGACGTACGGCGAGTTCCTCGAAGCGCTCGACAGGCTCCTGGCAAAAGCGCGCAGCGGACGCCGCGCCGGCCTCGAGGCGATGCGCTACATGGTCCGCCACACGGCCGGCACGATCGTCCGCAACGCCGCGAGCCTCGGCGGGAACACGATGCTCGTGGTCCGCCACGTGGCCGAGGGAGAGCCGTTCCCGTCCGATCTCTTCACGGCGCTCGCCGCGCTCGGCGCCGATGTCCACCTGAGCCTCGGCGACGGCAGCACGAAGGTCCTGCCCATCCTCGATTTCGCGCGCGACTACCAGACCTCGGAGGAACTGCGCAAAGCGGTGCTGTGGCAGTACGCCGTGCCGCACACGCGCCGGCAGGAGTACGTGCGAACGTATAAGACCGCGCTGCGCGAGGAGAACGCGCACTCGATCGTCAACGCCGGGATGCGCGTCCGCTTCGGCAAGGACGGCAAGGCCGAGGACGTGGCCATCATCCTCGGCGGCATCGGACCGCTGGCCTTCCACGCCAGGCGCGCCGAGGCTGCGATCACAGGACGCGCCTGGAAGCCGGCCGTGCTCGCGGCCGCGCTGAGCGCGCTCGACGAGGACGTGCGCGAGAACATCAAGCAGAACCGCAAGCGGATGTCCGGCCTCGTCGACGAAGGCTTCAGCAACGACTACAAGCGGCACCTGGCCGAGGGCTACCTCTATCAGTTCTGGGTCTACGTCCTCGAGCAGACCGGCGCGAAGGTGCCGAAGAAGATCGCCTCCGCCGGCAAGCGCGCGGCGCGCCCGGTGTCGACCGGCAAGCAGAACTACGAGAAGAACGTCAAGGAGTATCCGGTCAACCTGCCGATGATCAAGCTCGGCGCGTTCCTCCAAGCCAGCGGCGAGGCGTGCTACCCGCACGATCTGCCGCTGCCGCGGCGCGGCTTCTTCTCCGCGGTCGTGACGAGCATGCAGGCGCTGGCGACGTTCACGTACCGCGTGCCGGACGGCAACAACGGTTACCGCGCCGTCGACCTCGACGACCTCATCACCGTCCTGCAGGGGTTGTTCTACGGCTTCGAGGACCTCGTCACCGTGCGCGACGTCCCGGTGCAGAAGTTCAACGTCAACGCCCTCGGCAACGTGCCCGATCCCGTGTTCGCCGACGGCAAGGTGACGTATTACGGGCAGCCGATCGGCCTCGTGCTCGCCGACGACGAGCAGCTGGCCATCCGCGTCGCGCAGTTCATCGCCACCGAGTGCATCGACTACAAGAGCGCCGGCGATCCGATCCTGTCGATCGACGAGGCCTTCGCCAAGAAGAGCGTCTTCCTCGACGCGCCGCCGTACCCGACGCACATCTGGAAGATCGTCCGCACCGGCAGCGACGTCGAGACGTGGCCGGGGAAGCCGAAGGCGCAGGTGAGCGGCATCGACTGCAAGATCGTGCGCGGCGAGCAGCGGGCGGGATCGCAGCTGCACTACTACATGGAGACGCACGCCTGCCTGGCCATTCCGGGCGAGCGGAACACGATCACGCTGCATCCGTCCTCGCAGAGTCCCGACTCGGTGCACAGCGCGGCCGCGAACATCCTCGGCGTGCCGGTCGCGAACGTCGATGTGCGCATCGACCGCATCGGGGGCGGCTATGGCGGCAAGACCACGCGCTCGCCGTACGTGTCGAGCATGGCCGCGGTGGCGGCGTGGAAGCACAGCCGGGCCGTGCGCGTCTCGGTGCGGCGCGAGAACGACTCGGCGATGGTCGGCCATCGCCACGCCGTCTTCGGGAGCTACGCCGCCGCCATCGGCACCGGCGCCGACAACCCGCTCCACCGCGGACGGCTGATGGGCCTCACCACTGACTTTCGTCTCGACGGCGGCGCGACGTACGACTGCTCGTTCGTCGTGTCCGATTGCCTCCAGCTCCGCTGCGACACGGCGTACCTCGTGCCGAACTACGCGACCTCGAGCGACGTCGCGCAGACGAACAAGGCCAGCAGCACGGCCTTCCGCTCGATGGGCCTGGTGCAGGCGATGCTGGTGCAGGAGGATGCGATCGAGCAGGCCGCGCACGCAATCGGGATGTCCGCCGAGGAGGTGCGCGAGATCAATCTCTACCAGCTCGGGAACGCCACGCCGTTCGGCGAGGTCCTCGACTACTGCATCCTTCCGCAGGTCTGGAGCCGCATCAAACGGAACGCCGACTTCGCCCGCCGCCAGGCCGCCGTGGAGGCGTTCAACAAGGCCAACCGCTGGACGAAGCGCGGCATCTCCATGATCCCGATCAAGTACGGCAGCGGCTACAACGCCGTGTTCCTCGAGCAGGCCGGCGCGCTCGTCGAGGTCTACGACCAGGACGGCTCGGTGCTCGTCCGCCACGGCGGCGTGGAGATCGGCCAGGGATTGATGACGAAGGTGGCGCAGATCGCCGCGCTCGCGCTGAACGTGCCGGTGGAGCTGATCCGCATGGCCGGCACGGACACGCAGGTGGTGCCGAACCCGGTGAGCACCGGCGCCTCGACCGGCACGTCGTTCAACGGCGGCGCGGTGCGCAAGTCGTGCCGCGAGCTGCGCGCGCGCATCGAGCAGTTCGCGCTCGAGCAGCTCGATCAGCTCGGCCCCGACCAGTGCCGCAAACAGAAGATCAACTTCTGGGATTACGCGAAAGGCTGGCGCCACGAGTACGAGGCCACGCCCGGCAACCCGGCCACGAAGACGACGGTGTGGCACAACATCGTGAAGCTGGCGGGGCAGAACCGCGTCAATCTCTCCGCGCAATGCCGCTTCCAGGCGGAGGGCGGCAGCGGCCTGGACACGAATCTGATCTTCAAGTCGCCGAAGTTCGCGGAGGTCGTGAACCAGTTCGACGACTTCACGTTCAGCGCGGCCTGCACGGAGGTGGAGATCGACGTGCTCACCGGCTTCACGACGGTGCTGCGCTCGGACATCCTCTACGACGTCGGCGACAGCATCAACCCGGCCATCGACATCGGCCAGGTCGAAGGCGCGTTCGTGCAAGGCCTCGGCTACGTCCTCAGCGAAGAGGTGATCTATCAGCCGGACGGCCCGAACAAAGGGGCGCTGAACACGGACAACACGTGGCGCTACAAGATGCCGGCCACGACGTCGATCCCGATCGAGATGAACGTCGACCTCTTCCCGCGCTCCGACGCGAAGAGCGTCCCCGAGAATCCCAACAATCTCTATTCGTCGAAGGAGGTCGGCGAGCCGCCGCTGGTTCTCGCGATCACCGCGTTCTTCGCGATCAAGCACGCGGTGCTGTCGGCGCGCAAAGACCGCGGCCACGACGAGTGGTTGGTGCTGGAAGCGCCTGCGACGGTGCAGAGGATCCGCGAGGCGTGCCTGGTGGAGAAGAAGGATCTGGTGGTGTAGTGCCGCCGTCCCGGCGGCTGGCCAGGCGGCGTCCTCGCCGCCTGTCGTGAACGCAGGCGGGACGCCTGCGCGCCAGCCGGCGAAGACGCCAGCGCTACGAGCCGGCCGTTATCGATTTTTGTACGTTCGTTGTGCCGGGACAACGAACGTACAAGATTTGACGACGCTCGTTGTGCAGCCAGAACGAACGATCTCAATCGTCGATCTCCGGCATCGTCGCCAGCACCTCGCGCGCTCGCGGCGGAGTCGCCACGCGCTCGTCCTTGCGGATCCGGCCGTCGCGAAAGACGAGAACCCGCTTGGCGAAGCCGGCGATGTCGGGCTCGTGCGTCACGAGGACGATCGTCAGCCCCTGATCGTTGAGTCCCTGCAGCACTTCCATGATCTCGACGGCGGTGCGGCTGTCGAGATTGCCGGTCGGCTCGTCGGCGAGGAGGATCGCCGGCCGGTTCACGAGCGCGCGGGCGATGGCCACGCGCTGCTGCTGGCCGCCGGAGAGCTGTGACGGGAAGTGCTCCGCGCGCGGCGCGAGGCCGACCAGCGCCAGCGCCGCGCGGGCGCGCTCCTCGCGCTCCGCTTTCGAAATGCGCGTGTAGAGCGTCGGGAGCTGCACGTTCTCCAGCGCGGTGGTGCGCGGGAGAAGGTTGAAGCCCTGAAAGACGAAGCCGAGCTTGCGGTTGCGGATGGCCGCGAGGGCGTGCTTGTCGAGGTCGGAGACGTCGACGTCTTCGAGCAGGTAGCGGCCGGAGCTCGGGCGGTCGAGGCATCCGAGGATGTTCATGAAGGTCGACTTGCCGCTGCCGCTCGCCCCCATCACCGCCACGAACCCGCCGCGCTCGACCTCGGCGTCGATGCCCCGCAGCGCATGCACGCGCGTCTCGCCGAGCTCGTAGTACTTGTGAAGGTTCTCGACGCGGAGGATCACCACCGTGATTTTACTGTTTCACTGAAAATGGAAATTTGCGTTCCCAACCTATGGTTCCCCATGCCTTCGATCCACAGTCCCCCTTCCCGCGCCGCGGACGTCCGCGGCAGGCTGAGGATCTCCATCGCTGCACAACGCAGAATCAGGAGTCGCATGAGACCGCTTTTCCTGGTAGTTGCGCTGTCCGCCGTCCTTCTCTCCCTCGCAGTTTCCGCCCGCGCCGATTGCAGTTTCACGTATGTAGGTGAGCAGTACATCGCCGTCGTCGATTCTGACGGCTGCACGAACTGGTATCTGACGGACGTCTACGACGAGACGTGCTCGGCCGATCCGGTCGATCCGTATTACCCGCCGATCGATCCGATCAGTCCGCCGCCGAGCGATCCTTCGCCGACACCCACCCCTTCACCGACGCCTCCGTATCTCCCCGCCGTTTCCATCGTCAACGTCAATGACGACGGTCCGTACCAGCTCCCCGTCACCGTCGACGTCGATTACAGCTACGACACGGTCGATCTTTTCCTCGATGGCAATCCGCTCTCGTCCGCGCTCGGTCCGTTCTACTCGTTCACGACGATGCCCGGCCCCGACATCTCCGCAGTCGGCTTCGGGACACACACGCTGAGCATCTCCGCGTGCGGCTCGAACGGCTGCAGTTACGACTCGAAGACGTTCGACCGCGGGGCCGACGTACGCGGCGACAGCGAGACGGTCGGCGCGTTCTGGCTCGGCACCGGCACAGGATCGAATCAGCAGGAGTACGTCGTGCCGCAGGCGGCGAACTTCGATCACTCTCTCGGCGTGCACGGCACCGTGACCACCTACAACGTCACCAACATCGGCGGCCACGGGCACGTGCAGCTGACCAGCGCCGAGGGCGCTCTCGTCTACAACGAGCTCCTCGGCTGTCCCGAGCCGATGGTGTCGGTATCGCTCACGCCCACCGGCGTCGACGTCGGCGGCTCGAACGGGACGACCACGATGAATGGCTGCGGCCAGAGCGAGGATCTCAGCGGCGGCACCGCCGACGACCTCTGCGGCCAGATGTCGGGCTTCGGCCTCTATCCCGGCGGCCAGTCGACCGTCAGCGGAGTCGGCCAGATGGACGATCCCAGCGGCCTGGTTCCCGCAACGTTCGTCTCCACGGGAGTGAACCCATCATGGTATTGACCTCGTTAGCCCTCGTTTGGCTGGCCACGGCCGCGAGCGCACAACCTCCCGTCGTGGCGAAGATCGGCAGCGTCGTCGTGACGCGCGAGATGGTGGCGTGCCGGCAGCCCGACGCGCCGTCGTGCCACGACGCCGAGCAGGTCGCGCTCGATCGCATCTTCACCAAGGCGTATCTCGATGCCGCGGCGGAGCACTACGGAATCGTCATCACCGATGCCGACGTGGCCCGCAGCGGACGCATCCCCGATGATGCGACGATTGCGCGCGTCGCCGCGCATCAGCGGAAGATCATCGAGGCCGTGAAACGCGTCCACGACGGCGCGGATGCACGAGCCGTCTACGAAAGCGATCTCCGCCCGGCCGGCATCTCCGAAGCCGAGTTCGCGCAGTACCGCGCTTTCCTCTCCAACGATGCGCGGCTGCAATCAGCGTTGTCGCAGGACCTTGGGACCGGATATCGCGATCAGATCCGCAAGGCAGTCCGGGACCGCCTCGTCGTGCAACGCCTACAGGAGCGCGTCTCGCGCGATGCGGCCGCGCACGGCCAAACCATCGCCCAGGCTGAAGAGGCGATGTCGCGCGAAGTCGCCACGCTGCTGCACCCCGTCATCCTTGATCCTTCGTTCACCGAGCCTTCCCTGAAAGGAGCTTTCCATGACCAACAGGCAGCCGTTCGTCATCGGTAGTGTTCTCGCGCTGTTTGCTTTTGCCGCTGTCGCCGGCGCCGCTCCGATCGTGCAGCGCAGCGCGGCCGAGCAGTTGTTGCAGATGCGGCGTTCCGTTCCCGCCGTCGCGCAGGCGGCCACGCAACCGCAGCGCCTCGCCGCGATCGAGAGAGTGCTCGAAAATATCCGCGTGATCGAGGGCCGCTGGCCATCGCAGCAGCGCGTGCTCGCCACCGCGTATACCGAGGCGGCCGACCTGCTGCTGGCCAGCCGGATGCCGTCGAATGCTCTCACCTACATCCATAAAGGCGAAGCGATCGCCACAGGTGTGGAGGTGCCGAGGCTGTGGGCGCGCGAGGCGCGTGCCGAGGGAATGCTCGGGCATTTCACGGCTGCGTCGGATTTGATGGATCGTGCCTTGAAGCACGACGCGTTCGCCGCGATGTCGGAAGGCGAGCAGCGGCAGACGCTCAGTGCCGCCGCCGACGTCAGCATCCTCGCCGGCGACACCGAGGGGGCGGCAAAGCTCTACCGCCGCATCGCCCATGCCGCCGGCTCCGACCACGTGCGCATCTTCTACACGTTGATGGCGGCGCGGCAGAGCGAGAAGCTCGCCGACAAGAACGAGGCCGCAGCCGATGCGGCCGAGCTCGATCGCGCCATTGCCGATGCGCGCCGGAATAACAGCATGCACGGCATCGACGCGCAGACCCTCGATACGTACGTGCGGCAGAGCGCCGCGCTGCACAAGAAGATCGGACGTTGATGGAGTGAGTCCTGCGCGGCGGCGTGCCGCCGCGCAGGACGATCCACAAGGAGCTCGGTTCGGACGAGCCCCTTGTCGGAATCGTCGCTCCGGCTATCCCTCGGGCGGCACCGGCGTCTTATCGCGCGGGTGCACGCGGAAGCGGCCGAGGTCGCGGCGCATGTTCAGCGCGATCCGCTGGATCGTGCCGTCGCCGCAGCGGGTGAGCCGCTTGGTGATCGCGTAGATGTCGAGCGACTGCGCGGCCACGCGGGCGTACTGGGCCTTGACGGTGAAGTCGAGGCCGGCTGCGAGCGCGGCGGCGTCGTCGACGTCGAACGCTTTCACGCGCGCGATGGCCTCGTCGACTCCACCGCCGAGGTGACGGTGTTGATGAACTCGGGCGGGCACGGCCTGGTGAACGCTGACGAAGCGCGCCTTGACCTCATGGGAAATCTCGAACTTCGGAATCTCGGCCATGACCGCGGCGATGGCGCTCTTGAGCTGTGCCGCGGATTGCTGGTAACGAGTGACGGTCGGGACGTCCGGCCCTGGCGCCGGTTGCGGCCGCCTCCACCCACCCGCCCAGATCGCGCGAGGTCATGCCAAGGAGGGCGGCGGCTTCGGTGAACGAATAGAAATTTGCGTTTGAGGAAGAGGTGGCGGATGGTGTTCTTCGCGCTCATCGGGCGATTCTCCTGCTGTGTTTAAAGGCGTCTCGACGCTCACTAGTTCCTGTCCATGGCACTCTGGAGTGTACGCCTGTCCATGGCTAGTGTACAAGGGTGCCGCGAAGGTCAACGCGCAGCAAGGAGGGGCAGAAGTTTGGAGAGACCGTTCGCCGTCTCCGCCAAGCTGCTGGCCTAAGTCAGGAAGCACTTGCAGAGCGGGCGAGCCTAAGCGCGGACTTTCTCGGCTTCATCGAGCGAGGAGAGAACGTGCCGACGCTGACAACGATCCTTCAGCTCGCCCGCGCGCTTGGAGTACAACCTTCGGAGATCATCGGTGAATTTGACCGATAAGCCTGCATGGCAATGAATTGCGCTGAGGGACTCGCGAGAGGTAGCGAACCAAGCTCTGGCGTCACTCCGCTATGTAAGAAAGTCATGCTACTCTACAGCCGGTAGCGAAGCATCGTCCGTAGAAGGCCGTCGATAGCCGCAAGAGGGGAGTAACCGAGCGTGTGTCAAGCGTCATGGCAGCGCGCCGTAGCATAATAAGTTTGTTAACCACAGGAGTGCAGGATTGGTTAAGGTTGGCTGTCTATTTGCCGCCATTGGCGGCCGGCTTCCTTGCCAGCCATTTTCGGTCGCCGGTGAGAAGCGCGGGTTCAAAGACGACCGCGGGCTTCTCTTTCTCCACATTATTCGTCTTTTGAAGGAATTTGGCCCTCGCAGACCCAAAGCTCTGCTGCTTGAGAACGTCAAAAATTTTAGGTCGCACGACAAGGGCAGAACCTTTAGACGCGTACAAGCTGAAGTCCAGAAAGCTGGCTACTGGTTTACCGAGTCGAATGCGCAGGTATTGAATACTGCTACGCACACTCACATTCCTCAGAATCGAGAAAGACTGTTCATGGTCGCTTTGAGCACCGACTGGTTTGCAGCGAACACCTTTCAGTTCCCATCGGCCGTGCCGAGCCTCGCACGTCGGTCGGTGCGTGACGAAGCATCACTCTTCGAAGGACCGATCTGCATCCCTCACTCGCATGCAGACCGAGAGCAACGAGGTAATACATCAGATCGAGCGCCGGCAGCTTGCGCCGCCGTTGTCCCTCCCGGCCACTCGCGCGAAGAATCTCCTCGATCTCGTGCTGTGGGAAGAACTTACTCAGTGAGCCGATACTTACACCAACCGGACGCACACCCATCACCCCCTCCGGTCTGACCTTCAGTTCCTTATCTTAAGACCGTTGGGGTTAGATCTCGATGAACGCAAGAAGATCCCGACCTGGACGGAGGCACTGCGGCGCTTCATCGAGGTCGCCGACGCCGCCGGCGTCATGGTGATGGTCAGCGGCGTCGTCGGAAGCACAACCGGCGCAAGCTCGGCCCTGATGAGCTTCGCAGATTTGCTTTGGCCGATGCGCTCGCACCGCTCGTATTCATCAACGGTTCTGACACGAAGGCGGCGCAGATGTTCACGCTCGCGCACGAACTCGCGCACATATGGCTCGGGCAGGCTGCGGTCTCCGACGCCCAGCCGTCGGCAATGTCGGAGAACCGTGGCGAGCGCTGGTGCTGGCCGCAAAAACTTGTTTGACGGCCGTTAGCCACTACCGCGGATACCATCGCTCGATTCGCCCAGCTGCGGATGGATTCTTTGCGAGATCCATCGGGCTGGCCCGATACACCTTGGCGATGAGCGGGGCCGGGTTCTGTTCGAGAAACGCTTCGATACGATGCAGCGTCATCACGAATGACCGCGCAAGCTCCGGATATGGTGCGTCTCCGATAATGACGAGAAGCCGAACGCCGTGGCGGATCACGGCTTCTTTTTCATTCGGCGTGTAACGGATTCGGCTGTTGTGCGTGAGAGCGACCCAGTCGCGTCGGCCGATCTCGGCGAGCCAATCTTCGTCGGCGGCGTCGTGGCGGAAATGGTCGCGATGGCGCTCAACGGTGAGGCCGGCGTTTTTCAGGATCTCGGGAAAGCGCAGTCCCAGGTCGCGGTCGGTGAAGTAGACGAGAGTCACGCCGCGCGCTCGAAGACCACCGCTTCCTCGATCGCTTCGGCCGCCAGTTCGTAGTCGCGCGCAACCTCGTCGACGGTTTCGCCGGCATCGATGCGCTCGAGAATGCTGCGGGTCGATACGAATGCCTCTCCCACGACCGGACGTCCGAAGGAGATCCGCGGATCGATCAGGATCGGCTTCTCGTCCGCGCGCTCAGCAAGAACGAACGGGTAGAGCCGAACGGCCGAATGCAGCTCTCCCCACTCGACTCGATCGAGGTGATTCTCGAAAATCTTCCTCATCGCGAGCTGGCCGGAGGCCGAGAGGTTCACGAGCTCGCCGTAACGATCGAGGAAAAGGTTACCGCCGGAGGCGCGAAGCTCCTCGCGGAGCAGGAGCTGTTCGATCCCCAGCGCGCGCTCGGCATATCGAAGCGCATCGCGAACGGCTTTGAGCGGAACACCATGCTCCGTGCGAAGCGATCGGAGCACGTGCGCTTCCACCAGGTTGGAGAACGACAACGTGGGAGGATCGCGTCGGGCGGGCTTCAACACGGGCGCAAACTCGCTCAATCCCTTTGCGGTGGGATAGGGACGCCCCAGGAACCAGGAGCGCAGCGTGGCCGGAGAGAGTCGGACGTACCGTGCTGCTTCGCTGATGGGGTAGGCGGGATCGTTGCGGATGTCGTGCTTCGTCAGAGAACCTCCACATGTATTCTGCCGCAAATCCCACACAGTTTGACGTGCAATCCGTGGACGGCGACGCTCCGTTAGTCCTCCAGCGTCGCCATCGCATGCTCGTCGGAACATCTCCGAGGAATCTACGATTTGGAGATTCGCCCACAAAAGAGGTTCACCGCGATTGATGAAATCAACTTGAGTCGCGGCAATGGATACTGGGTAGCCGCGGCGCGACGCCGACGCGACTCGTGTGATTGCGGGGAAAGTGACGCCGCCCACCTTTCGGGCGATCATTACGAATCATGCGAGCCGAGGTGCGACCGGAGTTGCTGCGGTGGGCGGGGGAGCGGTCGATGATCGAGCGCGGCGCGCTCGTCGAGCGGTTTCCGAGTCCGGAAGCGGCGGAAATTTCTATCTGACGCTGAGTGCCCGTGCCAGCAAGCGTTTCGCGCGCGCCCTCGTCGTCAGCACGCTCGAAGGACGCTCTTCGTTCACGGAGGCGTTCCGCCTGCTCGGATTCAAACGGATGGCTACGTTCCGCGAGCTCGGGCAAACCCTGGGGCTGGCCGTCTGATGGCCAATCTTCGGGCGACGTCGGCGCCGTCGGCATCAGCGGCCTGGCCGCGCACGAGGATCAGGTCATCGCGGACGCGGTGGTGTAGAGACGTGAGGCCCCGCGAATGGACGCGTCCAGCACTTCCACCACGTGCGCCGCCGGGATGTGCACGCCGCGCTCGCGCATGAGCATGCCGATCTGCAGCGTGCAGCCGGGATTGGCGCTGACGAGGAGGTCCGGAGCCACCGTGAGAATGTTGTCCACCTTGCGCCGGCCGATCTCTTTCGCGCTTTCCGGCTCGACGAGGTTGTAAATGCCGGCGCTGCCGCAGCATGTGTCGCCGTCGGGAATGTCGGTCAGCTCGACGCCGGGAATCGCGGCGAGCAGCGCGCGCGGCTGCGAGCGGATGCGCTGCTCGTGCGCGAGGTGACAGGCGTCGTGATAGGCGATGCGCAGGTGCAGCGGCCGGCGCGGCGCCACCGCGCCGAGCTCGACGAGGAACTCGTTGATGTCCCTCACTTTTTCGCTGAGCCGCGGCCAATGCTTCATCGTCGAGCCGCAGCCGGCGGCGTTGACGATGATGGCGTCGACGTCGAGCGTCTCCAGCGCTGCGATCGCCTCCTGCGCAAACCGCGTCGCCTCGTCCATGCGTCCCGCATGCGCCGACAGCGCGCCGCAGCATCCGAGCTTCGGCGGCACGATCACGTCGCAGCCCTCCGCCGTCAGTACGCGGATCGTCGCCTCGTTCACGCTCGGGAAATAGACGCGCTGCACGCATCCGGCGAGCAGCGCCACGCGCGCGCGACGCGGCCCCTGCGCCGGCGCCAGCGCCGGCAGCTTCGCCACGACGTGGTGCGCCGTCACCGGCGGCGTGAGCGAGGTGAGGTTCCGGAGACGGCGCGGCAGAAGCTTCCCGGCCAGGCGGTCCAGCCGCGTCCATTGCAGCGGCAGAAGAAGCCGGAGCCGCCGCGGATGCGGGAAGAGCGCGAAGATCATCGAGCGGAAGAGGCGATCCGACAGCGACCGCCGCGCGCTCTCGACCACCGCGCGCGTCTCCATGATGAGCCGGTCGTACTTCACGCCGGAGGGGCAGGCGGTGACGCAGGCCATGCATCCGAGGCAGCGGTCGAAGTGCGCGGCCATCGTGTCGGAGAGCGGCGTCCCCTCCGCGAGCGCCTTCATCAAAACGATGCGCCCGCGCGGCGAGTCCATCTCCTCGTTCCACGACTGATACGTCGGGCAGGCCGGCAGACAGAAGCCGCAGTGAACGCAGTCGTCGATGAACTTGCGGTCGATCACAGGCCCCCCACGAAGCGGCCGGGATTGAGCCGCCGCCGCGGATCGAAGCGGAGCTTGAGCTGCTCCATGATCGGGAAGGAGTTGGGCTTCGGCCCCCAGACGTCGACGCGCATTTCGTCGGGCGCTCTTTCGACGATCAACGAGAACGAACGGCGCGCCGCGAGGATCGCGCCCGTCGCGCCGTCCACGTCGTCGAGATCGCCGGAGACGAAGCCGAGACCGAGCGTTGCGTACCAGGCGAACGATGCGTTGCGCAGCGCGGCGAGGAGCGGGGCCATGGCCTTGTCGACTTCGACCATCTGCGACGGCAGCGCGGCGATGCGCACGCGCAGCGTACCGCCGCTGCGCACCGCGACGTGGCGCGGCCAGAACGAGCCGTCGTCGCGCTCGCCGCCGAACGCCAGCATCCGCTCCGTCTGCTGTTCGACCCCTTTCGCGAAGCCTTCGAAGCGGAAAGCCAGCGAGTAGCCAGAAATGGCCACGGCGCTCGACGGCTCGAGCTGCGCGTCGCGCGCCCTCTTCACCAGCGCGAAGACGCCCTCCGGCGTCAGCGAATCGAAGCGCACCGTCGCCTCCGCCTCCGGCAGCGGATGGAGGCGGAACGTCGCGTTCGCGATCATGCCGAGAGTGCCGAGGGATCCGCAGGCAACCTTCGGCAGATCGAAGCCGGCCACGTTCTTCACCACCTTGCCGCCGCCGCGCGCGACGACGCCGTCGGCGCGGACCATCGTCACGCCGATGATGAGATCGCGGATCGCGCCGTAGCGCGCGCGGCGCGGGCCGTATGCGCCGGTGGCGACGAGGCCGCCGACCGTGGCGCGCTCCGGATTCGGCGGGTCGAGCGCCAGCATCTGCCGCTGCTCTCGCACCGTGCTTTGGAGTTGCGCGAGCGTGACGCCGGCTTCCGCGACGATCACCATGTCAGCCGGCGCGTAGTCGGGAATGCGCGCCAACCGTTCCGTGCGCACGATCGTGTCGACCACCGCGGGCGGGCCGAGGTCCAGCTCCGTCCCGCCGCCGACGAATCCGATGCGGTCGTCCGAGCCGCCCAGCAATGCGCTGCATTCCTCGATGCTCGACGGCGAATGAACCGTCGTCATCCGCGCCCCGCCACGCCCGCCAGCTCCGCCGCGTGCGGCACGTACTTCCCCGGCTTGTCGCCGCAAAGCCGCGGCGTCGGAAACACCTTGCCGGGATTGAAACGCATCTCCGGATCGAACGAGCAGCGCACGAAATTCATGGTCGCCAGGTCGTCGTCCGAAAACATCTCCGTCATGTACGGCGCCTTGTCGGCGCCGACGCCGTGCTCGCCGGTGATCGAGCCGCCCGCGCGCACGCAGAGCTTGAGGATGTGTCCGGCCGTCTCCTCGGCCAGCGCCTCCTGCCCCGGCACGGCCGCGTCGTAGAGCACGAGCGGGTGAAGGTTCCCGTCGCCGGCGTGAAAGACGTTGGCGATGCGGAGGCCGGCCTCGTTCGAAATGCGGGCGATCTCTTCGAGCACTCGGGCGATCTCCGAGCGCGGGATGACGCCGTCCTGCACGACGTAGTTCGGACTGATGCGCCCGACCGCGGCGAAAGCGCTCTTGCGTCCGCGCCACATCGTCTCGCGCTCGGCGGCGTCGCGCGGGATGCGGATCTCGATGGCCCCCGCCTTCCGCGCCAGCTCCGTCGCTTCGGCCGCGGTGTGCTCGACCTCGGCCGCGGTGCCGTCGACATCCATGAGCAATGCCGCGCCGACGTCGGGCCAGTCGACGCCCGTCGCTGCCTTGATGGCCACGATGGCCAGGCGGTCCATCATCTCGATGGCCGCGGGAACGATCCCGGCGGCGATGATGTACGAGACGGCGTTGCCGGCCTCGGTCGTCGACGGGAACGTGGCGAAGAACGTCCGCGTCGCCTCCGGCTTGCGAAGGATCCGCAGCACGACTTCCGTGACGATGCAGAGCGTTCCTTCGCTGCCGACCAGCGCGCCGCGGAGGTCGTAGCCGGGAGGATCTTGTACCGGCCCGCCGAGGTCGACGACGGAGCCGTCGCCGAGGACGACGCGCGCGCCGAGCACGTGATTCGTCGTAAAGCCGTACTTCAGGCAGTGCGCACCGCCGGAATTCTCGGAGACGTTGCCGCCGATCGTGCAGACCTGCTGCGACGACGGATCGGGCGCGTAGTAGTAGCCGTGCGGCGCGATGCGCTTCGTGATCTCCAGGTTGATCACGCCCGGCTCGACGCGCACCCACTGGTTGTCGAGATCGACTTCGAGGATGCGCTTCATGCGCGACAGGCCGAGGAGAACGCAGCCGGGGACCGGCAAGGCACCGCCGGAGAGCCCCGTGCCCGAGCCGCGCGGGACGATCGGCAGCCCGGCGGCGCGCGCCAGGCGAACCACCTGCACGACCTCCTCGGTCGACCGCGGCAGGACGACCAGCCCCGGAAGAGCGTGAAAGCTCGTCAGGGCATCGCTTTCGTACGTGAGGAGCTGGTCGGGCTCGGAGATGCAGTGGCTCTCGCCGACGATGGCGCTGAATTGTGCGATCAGATCCGCTTCCATGGCGGCCTCGACGGGCGTATTGTATGGCCACATCGCAATCGACGAGGGAGCAGGGCGTAAGGGGCAGGGCGCAGGTGGTGTTCTCGCGATGACAACCATCTGCGCCCCGCCCCCTGCGCCCTGCCCCCTACCTCGGCGGAGGCAGCGGGCATGTACTTTCAGAATTACAACCCGGCCGGCAACGTCTTCCTGTCCACCCTTCTGGCAGCGATTCCGATTCTCGTCCTGCTCTACTTCATCGCCCTCCATCCGCATCGCGATCAACGCGGCGTCCGCCGCCTCGGCGTGGCCGCGCCATACGCCGCGTTCTACGGCGTGCTGGCGGCGTTCCTCGTCTCCTGCCTGGCCTTCAAGATGCCGGTGATCTCCGCGGTCTCGGCGTTCGTGCTCGGGAGTCTCTCCGGATTCCTCGGCATCATCTGGATCGTCGTCGCGGCGATGTTTCTCTACACGATGACGGTGATCACCGGGAAGTTCGAGATCGTCAAGGAATCGATCGTCCACATCTCCTTCGACCGGCGGCTGCAGGTGCTGCTGATCGCGTTCTCGTTCGGCGCGATCATCGAGGGGACCTCGGGCTTCGGCACGCCGGTGGCCATCGCCGGCGCGGTCATGGTCGGCCTCGGCTACACGCCGTTCCAATCGGCGGTGCTCAATCTTCTCGCCAACACCGCGCCGGTGGCGTGGGGCGCCATCGGCACTCCCATCGTGACGCTCGCCGCCGTCAGCGGACTCGATCAACTGCAACTGTCGACCATGGCCGGGCACCAGCTTCCGTGGGTGTCGATGCTCGTTCCGTTCTGGCTCGTCGTCACGTTCGTGAAGATGGAGGGCGGCACGTGGGGGCAGGCCTTCGAGGTGTGGCCGGGCGCGCTCGTCTCGGGGGGCACGTTCGCGGCCATGCAGTACTTCGCGTCGGGAACGAACCAGCTCCACCTGATGACCGACGTCGTCGCCGGCGTCTTCTCCGTCATCTGCACGGCGCTCTTCTTGCGCTACGTCTGGCACCCCAAGACGCGCTTCCTTCTGAAATCGGAGATGGCCACGGCCGGCGTTCCCAACGGCCCGGTGCGCGGCGCGTCGCCGGATTACCAATACAAGTACACGGCCGGACAGACGGCCCTGGCCTGGATTCCGTGGACGATTCTGATTCTCTGCTGCGCGCTGTGGGGCAGCCCGCCATTCAAGAAGGCGCTGAACGATTCGATGAAGAACGTGAAGGTCGACACGACGATCCTCGGCGGCAAGTTCTCCGGGCCGCTGTCGGCGCCGGTCTGGGAGATGCCGCGGCTGCACAAGCAGGTGCAGCGCACGCCGCCGGTGGCCAAGCCGAACGCGAAGCCGGAAGCGGCGACGTTCACGATCAACTGGCTGTCGGCGGCCGGCACGGGCGTCTTCGTGGCCGCGCTGCTGTCGGGCCTCTTCCTCGGATTGAGCGGCGCGCAGTGGAAGGAAGCGATCGCGCGCACGGCCAAGCGCATGAAGGTTCCGGTGCTCGTGATCGGGCAACTGCTCGGGCTCGGGTTCCTGACGCGCTACGCCGGCACCGACGCCGTGCTCGGCCTGGCCTTCACGTCGGCCGGCGTGATGTACCCGTTCTTCGCCGCATACCTGGGATGGCTGGGGGTGTTCCTGACCGGCTCGGACACGGCCTCGAACGCGCTCTTCGGAAGCCTGCAGCGCATCACCGCGCAGCAGCTCCATCTCAACGAGGTTCTGATCACGGCCACGAACTCCACGGGCGGGGTGATGGGAAAGATGATCGACGCGCAGTCGATCATGGTCGCCTGCGCGGCGTGCTACGAGGACGAATACGAACGCTCGCACGCGCTCGGGCCGATCTTCCGCCGCGTCTGGTGGCACTCCGTCGCCGGCGCCGCGGTGATCGGACTCATCGCATTGCTGCAGGCGTACGTGTTCACGGGAGCGGTCCCGCATCCTTGAGTGCCTTCTGATCGACGCGCTGGAGACGGTCCATACGGCGCGGTCTCAAAATCACCTCGGAGGCTTCCCCGCGGGGATGCGGCCGTTCTCGTCCTGGCGGAAGCCTGCTGCGCGGCGCCGGCATTTTCAAGCGTCGACAAAGGCGCGACGTGGACGCAGGTCGCGTCGACCGCGGCGCCCGACTGGTCGAACGGCGTGGAGCGGATCTCGTTCTCGCCCGACGGCAAATGACCCTCGCAAGCTGACGAAAGCCGACGAGGCCCGCTGGCCCGGCGGCGGAGCCGCCTCGGGCGGCTCGAACTTCACGCGCGCGGCAGCTTGGGGTCACATCTGGAAAATCTACTTAACGGGCCCCCGTTAAGTAGATTTTCCAGATGTGACCCCAACTTACCAACCCATGGATTTCTCGACGCGGAGAATCACCGCCGAATCCCCTGCGTCCCCGGCGCGGCCGGCTTCGGGCCGCCGATCGCGCTCGTCACCACGTCGTCGCCCGGCTTGAGCGCGCCGGCGATCACACGACGCACCTCGGTGTACGAATGATCGGTGATGCCGAGGGCCACTTCCACCGGCTCGATCGCGTCGCCGCGGAGCTTCCACACCACCGGCGCGTCGTCGCGGGCGATCCCGGCCTGCGCGTAGCGGGCGCGCACGTCCTCGGGCGTCATCGGCGGCTTGAAGCGCAGCGCCGCGTTCGGCAGCTTCTCCACGTTGTCCACCGTCGCCACCGGGATCGTCACGTACGCCGTCATGCCGGGGAAGAGCTTGAGCTCGCGGTTCTCGAACTCGATCACCGCGTCGTACGTGACGACGTTCTGCACCGTCGTCGGATTCATGCGGATCTGGCTCACCGTCCCGTGAAAAACCTCCTTCGGGAACGCGTCGACTTTGAACGTCACCGGCTGGCCGGCGCGGATGCGGCCGACGTCGGACTCGTCGACCTTCGCGTAGAGGTACATCTTCACCAGGTCCTGCGCGATCGTGAAGATCGTCGGCGCCTGCAGCGACGCCGCCACCGTCTGCCCGACGTCGACGTTGCGCGCCACGACCGTGCCGTCGATCGGTGAGCGGATCACCGTGAAGGCCAGGTTCGTCTGCGCCACGGCCAGCGCCGCCTGCTTCTGCGACACCTGCGCGTTCGCCTGCACTACGCTCGCCTGCGCCCCCTCCACCGCGGCGCGCGCCGAGTCGTAGTTCGCCTTGGCCACGTCGAGCGCCTGCTGCGTGCCGATGTTCGTGCGCATCATGTTCTGCGCGCGGTCGTACTCCGCCTTCGTCTGCACCAGCGCCGCCTGCGCCTTCAGCAGATTCGCGTTCGCGGCGACGACGTTCGCCTTCGCGTTCTCGAGGTCGGCCGCGGCCTGGTGCACGGCGCCCTCGAACAGGCGCGGATCGATGAGGGCGATGACGTCGCCCTTGTGCACGTGCGAGTTGAAGTCGGCGTTCAGCTTGGCGATCGTGCCGGAGACCTGCGAGCCGACCTGCACGTTGACGACGGCGTTGACGACGCCGGTCGCTTCGACCGCGTCCTTGATCTCCCCCTGCTGCACTTTCGAGGTGAGGTACTGGACGCGGTCGCCGCGATGGACGAACGGCATGACCGCGAGCGCCACGAGGAGCAGCGCGGCGCCGGCGATGAAGAGCGTCTTTCGTTTATTCATAGCGCAGCGCCTCGATCGGATCCATGAGCGATGCCTTGCGCGCGGGGTAATAGCCGAAGAAGACGCCGACGGCAATGGAGAAGAGCGCCGCGAGCAGCACGGCCTTCGCGGAGAGCTCCATTGGCCACTGCAGTGTGCGCCCGACGAAGAAGCAGGCCACGATGCCGATGACGACGCCGGCCGCGCCGCCGACGAGGCTGAGCATGACCGACTCGGCGAGGAACTGCAGGCGGATGGCCTCCTCGGTCGCGCCGACGGAGACGCGCACGCCGATCTCGCGCGTCCGCTCCGTGACCGAGACGAGCATCACGTTCATGATGCCGATGCCGCCGACGACGAGCGAGATCGAGGCGATGGCAACGAGCAGCAGCGACAGCGTGCGGCTGGCCTCGAACTGCGCCTGGATGACGTCCTCGGGGTTGCGGATGTTGAAGTCGTCGTCCTGCTCGGGGCGGAGGTGATGCCGGTCGCGCAGCAGCGCCGCGGCCTGCTGCCCGGCCAGCTTGACGGCGTCCTGCGACACGGCCGAGCAGAGAATGTCGTCGAGCCAGGTGATTCCCATCAGCTTTTTCTGCGCCGTCGTGTACGGCAGGAGGATCGTGTCGTCCTGGTCCTGCCCCGTCATCGACAGCCCTTTCGGCGCGAGCGTCGCCACGACTTTGCACGGCATGGTCTTCACGCGCACGACTTTGCCGATGGGGTTCTCGGGGCCGAAGAGCGTGTCGCGCACGGTCTTGCCGAGGACGCAGACGGCGGCGGCGCGGTCGACGTCGTCCTGCGTGAACGCCGCCCCCTCGGCGACGGTCCAGCGCTTGATCTCGAAGTACTCGGGCGAGACGCCGCGGAAGGTGCAGAACCAGTTCTGGTTGCCGTAGACGATCTGCGTGGAGGCGTCGACGTTCGGCGAGACGCTCTTGATCAGCGGGATCTGGGTCTTGATGGCCACGGCGTCGCCGAGGGTGAGCGACTTCGTGCCGCGCGAGCCGGTGCGCACGCCGTTGACGGCGCGGCCGCCGGCCTCGATCCAGACGAAGTTGTCGCCGAGGTTGTTGAGCTGCTGCTCGACGCGCGCCTGCCCGGCCTTGCCGATGGCGACGACGCAGATGACCGCGGCGATGCCGATGGTGATGCCGAGGACGGTGAGGATGCTGCGCATCTTGTTGCGCAGGAGGGCGAGGACCGAGGAGATGAGGAGGGCGAGATAGTCCATCAGTGGCCGGGTCACTCTAACAGCATCGCGCGCGCGGCCATTGCCGCCCTCCGCCCCGTCGCGATCGCGCCGGCGACGGTGCCGGACTGCTCCGGATCGCACGCTTCGCCGGCGAAGAAGATCGTCCGCGCCGCCGGCGTGCCGAGCTTCTTGCGCGCGCCCGCGCCGCCCGCGAGGACGTAGCTGTACGCGCCGCGCGAGAAGGGATCGTTGCGCCAGTCGTGCGTCCACCAGCCGTCGAAGAGGCCGTCGATGCGCGCGCGTTCCACGCCGAAGATCCTCGCCGCCGCGGCGAGCGCGCGGTCGATGCGCTGCGCGTCGCTCATGTCGAGCAGCCGCGCCGCGGACGGACCGCCGCTCCAGGCGGTGAGGAGCGGCACGACGGCCGGCGCGTGCGTCCACCACGTCGGGAACTCCGGCGGCGCGGCGTGGACGAAGTTCGTCCGCGGCGTCCAGAACGGCTCGCGGAAGCGGAAGACGATCTTGCAGACGTTGCCCATCTCCAGCTTCGCCGCGGCGGCAAGCGCGCCGGGACGCGGGTCCCACGTGATGGCATCGGAGCGAAGGACGCCGAGCGGCAGCGTGACGATGGCGGCGCGCGCGCGGTGCGTCTCCTCGGCGCCGCCGCCGCTGCGCGCGTCGACCTCGACCTCGCCGCGCCGCCAGGCGATGCGCGTGACGGCCGTCGACGTCCGCACCTCGGCGTGCTCGTTGTCGATGCCGCCGCGGATCACGTCCAGCAGCGAGTCGTAGCCGGTGACGATGCGGAACTGCGGGAAGTCGTCCTCATCCTGCTGCTCGCTGTCGTTCGATGCGAGCGAGTGACTGCTGACTTTCTCGAGGTCGGCGGCGTGATAGCCCTCGACGAATCGCGCGGCGAGCTTGCGGTCGGCCGCCGGGATTCGCGAGCGCTCCAGGAACTGCGCGAACGGCACGTCGTGCGGCGTCTTCGCGGCGCGCGCGAGGATCCGCTCGGTGCGCTCCCAGAAGTCGGCGCGCTCGCGGAGCTTGCCGCGCTCGCTCCACTCGTGGCGGTCGGGCAAGCGATCGATCAAGACGTGCGTGCCGCGGACGAGGCGGAAGACTTCCTCGACTGCGCCGTGAACGAACTCGGCGCCGAGCTCGACGGGCACGGCGACGCCCGCCTCGTGCAGCGTGTGCACGCGCCCGCCGAGGCGGTTGCGGGCCTCGAGGAGGAGCACGTCGCAGCCGGCGGCGGAGAGGTCGCGCGTTGCAGCGAGCCCGGCGGCGCCGCCGCCGATGACGATCGCGTCGTAGTGCGCCATCGCCGAATGACTGTAGCATCGCTCTCGCCATGCGACGCGCTCTGCTCGTGCTTCTCGTCCTGTTGGCCGCATCCGTCCACGCGGAATCAATCGACGCCGTGCACCTCGTCTGGCGCACCTCGGACGACGGCACGCCCGGTACGCGCGACGAGTGGGTGACGCGCGCCGGCCAGCGGCGCGAGCTGATCGATCACGGCCGCGACCGGACGCTCGACGTCTTCGACGGCACGCACGGCTGGCGGCGCGATTGGAACGGCTTCGTCGCGCCGCTGGAAGGGATGGATCTGAAGCGGCAGGCGGACTTCGCGCGGCTACACGCGTTCGGCGTCACCGGGCCGGTCGACCGCGTCGACCTGCCGTCGTTCGACGGAACGATGCACATCGTCATGAGCGACTTCCGCGACGTTGGCGGCGTCGAGGTTCCTTTCACGGAGACGCGCGCGAGCGGCCCGTCGAAGAGCGAGCTGCACCTCGTCTCCGTCGACCTCCATCCGAAAGAGCTGCCGTCGTTCGCGCGCCCCGAGGATGGGCCGAACGATACGTTCTTCCTGCGCGGGCAGGTGTCGGAGACGATCCCGTTCAACTTCGACAACAACCACATCATGATCCTGGCGACGGCGAACGGCGCCGGGCCGCTGTGGTGGCTCGTCGACACGGGCGCCGACGTCGCGTACATCAACCAGTCGCGCATCGCCGAGCTGCACATGCAGCCGTACGGCGCGCTGCAGACGATCGGCGGCGGCGAAAAGTCGATCGGCGGCTCGTACGTCGAGCACGTGACGTTCCGCATCGGCGACGTCGAGCTGCGCAATCAGCACGCCTCGGTGCTGGAGCTGAAAGGACTGGAGAAGCTGTACGGGATGCCGATGGGCGGGTTGCTGGGGTATGACTTTTTGAGTCGCTTCGTCGTTGACATCGATTACGTGCATCGGACGCTGGCGCTGGGTCACAGGGAACAGGGAACGGGTGACAGAGGAGTGCGCTTGCCCCTCACCATGCAGGGCCAGCAGCCGTACCTCCACGGCAGCATCCGCGTCGGTGACGAGACGATCCCGTCGTGGTTCATCCTCGACGTCGGCGCGGCGGACACGATGACGTTCACGACGCCGTTCATCGCCGCGCACAAGCTGCTCGAGCGCGCCGGCGACAAGGAGCGCACCGTGCACCACGTCGCCGCGCCCGACGTCGAGGCGTACGCGCCGACGAACGTGCGCGGCCTCGTCGACGCCATCACCCTCGGCAGCGTCACCATCCCGCACGTCCCGGTCAACCTCTCCGTTGCGAAGAACGGCGCGTACACGAGCCCCGCGTTCGACGGCAACGTCGGCGAGACGCTGCTCGCGCGGTTCCCGCACGTCATCCTCGACTACGGCCGCCATGAGATGGTGCTCGTTCCCGGCCCCGACACGACGAAGCCGATGCAGGAGCGGACGACGTTCGGCTGGACGCTGATCGCGAGCGGCGACGCGTTCCACACCTTCACCGTGACGGCCGTCGGCGCGACGTCGCCGGCCGCGCGCGCCGGCTTCGAGAAAGGCGACGTCGTCGCCGCGGTCGACGGCACGCCGGCCGCGCAGCTGAACCTCGCCGCGGTGAAGGCGACGGTAGCGACGGCGGGCGCGCAGCACGTCTTCACGGTGCGGCGCGGAGACAAAAACGTAACGCTGCCGGTCACGGTGGAGCTCGTGCCGCTGTCCGGGCTCAGGTAAATTGGCGCCATGAAGAAAACGACGGAGCGCGTCAATGTCTGGCTCACGCCGGAGCAGATCGAGTGGCTGAAGACGAAGAAGAACCTCTCCGAGACGGTGCGCGCCGCCGTCACCGAGGCGATGAACCTCGACCGGCTGAAGGAAAGCGTGAAAGGGAAAAAGAAATGAGCGGAAAGATGAACCCGGTGGTGCACTTCGAGATGCCGGCGGTCGACCGCCAGCGCATGGCCGACTTCTACACGAAGACGTTCGGCTGGAAGGCGCAGATGTTCGGCCCGGAGATGGGCGACTACGTGGTCGTGCAGACGACGGAGACGGACGCGAATGGCATGATCCAGACGCCCGGCGCGATCAACGGCGGCTTCTATCCGAAGAAGGACGATTGGCCCGCGCAGTACCCGTCGGTGGTGATCGCGGTCGACGACATCCGCGCCTCGATGCAGCAGGTGACGGACGCCGGCGGCCAGGTTCTCGGCGAGCCGATGGAGATCCCCGGCGTCGGCCAGTACGTGTCGTTCTTCGACACGGAGGGGAACCGCGTCAGCATGCTGCAGGCGCTGCCGCGCGGCTGAGTGGAGCGCCGCCGTCTCGGCGGCTGGCGAGGCGGCGTCCTCGCCGCCTCTCGCGCACGCAGGCGAGACGCCTGCGCGCCAGCCGGCGAGGACGCCGGCGCTCCACTCGCCAGCCTCAGGCCATTGGACCTAGGCCACAGAAACTCAGAACGCAGAATGCGAATGCAAAATGAAGAAAGCTCCGCCTGTTTCTCAATTCTGCATTCGCATTCTGCGTTCTAAGTTTCTGTGGCCTATGACGTGCGCCGCAAAAATCGCAGCCCCCGTATCGTCCGCGTTCCGTGCCACGTGAACAGGTGTCCGAGGAACGGGCCGACGACGCGCGGGCCTTCGATCGACTTCGCGTCGTCCGCGGTGAAGGCGTACGGCTCGTCGGGGAGGAACACGACGTCGGGCTCGAGCGCGAGCACCTCCTCGACGCTCATCGATGGATAGCGCTCGCGATCGCGCAGCACGTTGCGGCCGCCGGTGCTCTCGACGAGTGCGGAGACGTACGTGTCGCCGCCGCACCACATCCACGGCGACTTCCAGATCGGCACGGCGAAGGTGAACGGCCGCGCCGCCGTGAAGCGCGCGGCGTCGAGCTCGCGCAGGAGCGGGCTTGCGTCCTTCGCGTGAATCGCCGCCAGCGTCGCGATCAAGTCCGCGACGTCGTCGACGCTCTTCGGCTCCGTCACGAACACCGGCGCGAAGCTCTCGATCTCGTCGGCGTGCCGCCGCAGGTTCTCCTCGAGATTCATGTAGACGAGGTCGGGCGCGAGCGCGCGGATCTCCGCGACGCGCGGGTTCTTCGTGCCGCCGACGCGCGGCAGCGCCAGCCGTTCGGGGAAGATGCAGAAGTCGGTGATGCCGGCGACGGCGTCGCCCGCGCCGAGGTCGAAGAGCGTTTCGGTGAGGGACGGGACGAGCGAGACCACGCGCCGCGGCGGTGCCTCGAATCGATGCTCGCGGCCGCGGACGTCGCGCACGATGCGGGTATTCTACGCGTCCGTGCGCGTCCTCAAGCTCTGGTCTTTCGTCGCCGTCATCGCTCTGTCGATGCACCTCGGCGGCTTTCCGCTGCTAGATCCCGACGAGGGACGCAACGCCGAGGTCGGGCGCGAGATGGCGCTGACGAACGACTACGTCATGCCGCGTCTCGATGGGCTGCCGTACCTCGACAAGCCGATCGTCTACTTCGCCGCCGAGGCCGCGGCGATGGAGGTCCTCGGACCGACCGAGACCGCGGCGCGCCTGCCAGCGCTGCTCTTCACGCTCGCCACCGCGGCCGCCGCATGGTGGTTTGCGCGAAGGCTGTGGGGCGAGGCGGAGGCGTGGCTCGCGTTCGTCGCGGCGCTGGCGTCGCCGCTGTCCGTGGCGTTCTCGCGGACGGTGATCTTCGACAGCGCGCTTTCGTTTTTCATCACGGTCGCGTTGATGGGGTTCTATCTCGCGGTCGAGGAGGGGCACGGCGCCGTCGTGGCGTGGGTGGCGATCGGCTTCGGCGTCATCACCAAAGGCCCGGTCGCCATCGCGCTGCCGCTGCTCGTCGCAATCCCGTTTGCCGGCCGCAAGATCGGCCGGCTCTTCCCGATCGCAGGGCTCGCGCTCTTCGCCGCCGTCATCGCGCCGTGGGTCTGGGCGATCTCCCGCGCCGTCCCCGATTTTCTGAACTACGTCCTCGTCGTCGAGACCACGCAGCGCCTCACCACCGGCGCGCTCAAGCGCACCGGGCCGCCGTGGTACTTCATCCCGTACCTGCTCGGCGGCGCGCTGCCGTGGAGCTTCGTCCTCCTCGGCCAGAAGCTCGACCGCCGCGACCGCTCCATCCTCTATTTATTGCTCTGGATCGCCATCCCGTTCCTGTTCTTCTCGATCTCGCAGTCGAAGCGGCCGCAGTACATCCTGCCGCTCATGCCCGCCGTCGCGCTTCTCGTCGCCCGCATCTGGTGCGACGCGAAGCGCGGCACCCGCATCGCCGCGGCGGTGCTGATCGTCTTCGGCGCCGCCTGCATCGCCGCGCCGCACTTCGTCCACCTGCGCAACGAATTCGCCGTCGGCGGCTTTGCCACGGCGATCTCGTTCGGCATCTGCGCGCTCCTCGGCGGCATCGTCGCCTTCGCGTTCGTGAAGCGCCGATGGGTCGCCTTCATCGCGCTGTCGCTTCCGATCGTCGCCGGCCCGCTCTGCGCGAATCCGCTGATGAACGGCCTCGGCCTGCGGCGTTCGACAAAGGAGCTGATGGCGCGGATTCCGCCGGACGTCGAAGTCGTCGGCGTCGAGGCCTTCACCGGCTCGATGGCTTTCTATCTCCGCCGGCCGATCGTCGTCGTCACGCCCGACGGCGAGGAGTTCACGAGCAACTATATCATTCGTCACTATAGCAAGTTCGCCGGATCGCCGACGCTGCGCCGCCCATCGTCGCTCGACGCGCTCCTCGCCGACCGCGCCACGCCGCGCGTCTACATCGTTCGCGCGCGCGACGTGACGCTCGCCGGACGCGGTGCGCGCCTCCTCGCCGAGGGCGCGCATTACGACCTCTATACAATGTCGGAGGTGACAGGGAACAGGTGACGGGCGACAGGTTTGCGCTCACCTGTCCCCCGTCACCTGTTCCCTGTGACCTAATCAACCATGTGTGGGATCTACGGCATGATCGCCGAGCGGGGCGCGCTGCGTTACCCCGAGGTGCTCGATTGGATGGGGGAGGCGCTGCGCCACCGCGGGCCGGATGGGCACGCCGTCTTCACCAACGCCGACGCCGTCATCGGCACCGAGCGGCTGCGCATCATCGACCTGCACGAGCGCGCCGATCAGCCTTTCGCCGCGCCCGGCGCGCAGGTCTGGCTCGAGTGCAACGGCGAGATCTACAACGCCGCGGAGATCCGCGCGCGCTACGCCGACTATCCGTACCGCTCGCGGTCCGACGTCGAGACCATCCTGCCGCTCTACCTCGAGCGCGGCCCCGCCGCCGTGCGCGAGCTCGACGGCATGTTCGGCCTGGCCATCTGGGACCGCCGCTCGCGCACGCTGCTGCTGGCGCGCGACCGCGCAGGCGAGAAGCCGCTCTTCTACACGCGCGCCGGCCGCGAGATCCTCTTCGCCTCGGAGCTGCAGTGCATCCTGCGGCACCCCGAGGTCAGCCGCGAGCTCGATCCCATCGCCGTCGCCGAGTACCTCAAGCTCGGCTACGTCCCCGAGCCGCGCACGATGTTCCGCGACGTCCGCCGCGTCGAGGCCGGCACGTACAAGCTCTTCACCGAGTCGCGCGAGGAGACGGTGCGCTACTGGGACCCGGCCTCGTTCGCCATCGAGCCGATCGGCGTGCGCGACGCCATCGCCGAGACGCGGCGGCTCATCGAGCGCGCCGTCGAGAAGCAGGTCATGTCCGACGTGCCGGTCGGCGTCTTCATCAGCGGCGGGATGGACTCGTCGATCCTGGCCACGCTGGCCGCGAAGTTCATCGGCGTCGACAAGGTGCACACCTTCTCCGCGAAGTTCGCGGAGTCGTCGTTCGATGAGAGCGGCGACGCGGCCATCCTGGCGCGGCGGATCCAGACGCGCCACGTGCCGGTGCGGACGGACGAGGAGACGCTGCTCGAGGCGCTGCGGCGCGTCGTCGCCGGCGTGGCCGAGCCGATCGCCGACGCGGCCATCCTGCCGACGTTCCTCCTGGCCCGCGCCGCGCGCGAGCGGGTGAAGGTGATCCTCAGCGGCGAAGGGGCCGACGAGCTGTTCGGCGGCTACCCGACGTACCTCGGACACAAGGTCGCGCCGCTCTACGACGCGCTGCCGGCCGTCACGCGCGCCGGCATCCGCCGGGCTGTGCAGCGCGTGCCGGCGTCGCCGAAGAAGGTCACGCTGGAGTTCCTGCTGAAGCGCTTCGTGGCCGACGCGGAGAAGCCGTGGGTGGAGCGGCACCTGTCGTGGTTCGGGACGGGTTTGTCAACGGACATTTACAAATCGCCTGCCGACATGCCGGAGCTCCCCGATCCCGGCCCGCACCGCGATCCGCTCACCGGCGCGATGCTGCTCGACTACCGCTCGTACCTGCGCGACAACCTTCTGGTGAAGGTCGACCGCGCCACGATGCTCTCCTCCGTCGAAGCGCGCGCGCCGTACCTCGACCGCGACGTGACGAAGTTCGCGCTGTCGCTCCCGCCGGAGCTGCGCGTGCGCCGCCTGGAGACGAAGTGGGTGCTGAAAAAAGCGGCCGAGGCGTGGCTGCCGAAGGACGTGCTCTACCGCCGGAAGCGCGGCCTCTCCGTGCCGGTGGCGAGCTGGATCAATCACGGCCTGCGCGCCGAGGCCGATCGTTTGCTCGCACCGGAAAAGCTGCGGCGCGAGGGACTGCTGAACGAGACGTACGTCGGCGAGCTCCTCGCCGCGCACCGCGACGGGCGCGCGAACCACGGCAAGGCGCTGTGGGCCGTGATCATGCTGGAGTATTGGCTGGAGACGTGGGGGCGATGACGCGCGCCGCGGCGCTGGCGCTCGCGCTGGCCGTCGCCGGCAACGCGCGCGCCGCGAGCGAGCACCGCATCCGCACGCTCAACGTCGGCGCGCAGGCGGTGATGACGCTGGTCCGCGGCGTGATCCAGCACAACGTCCATTCGCTCGCCGACGCCGGCCGCTGCCTCGGCGCGGGCGCCGCCGGCGGCTACGGCGCGTTCGCGTCGAAGGTCCTCGTCCGCGACGGTCACGTGCAGCAGGGCTGGCTGCTGGCGAACGTCGCGGCGTCGCTCTCCGAAAACGCCGCCGCCGGAAAGCTCCCGTTCGCGCAGCTCGGCTACACGCTCGGCCCGCTGCGCCTGCGCGTCGCCGTGCACGATGCGCATGCCGACGCGTACTCGTACGTCGACGCCTCCGCGTTCGAGGCCGTCGCGCTGTTCTACGCGCGGCACAACAGCGACGCGATGCACGTCCGCGGCGGCCTCGTTGCGTTCGAGCGGCGCACGCTCTATCCGCCGCGCCAGGGCGTGGGGCCGTTTTCCGGCGCGACGTTCGGCATCTATCCCGGCGTCGTCACGAACACGACGCCCGACGTCTTTCACCACGAGGTGATCCACGCGATCCAGAGCCTCGAGGCCGACGCCGTCGAGCCGTCGTTCGCGCTGCTGACGTTCCATCCCGCGCCGGCGGCGAAGCGGCGCCTCATCCGCTTCGATCACCTCCAGCTCGGCCTCGTGAACTTGACGAACGGCAACGTCCTCGCGCAGCAGCACTACGAGGAGCGCTGGACGGAGATCGAGGCGTACCGCCTGGCGCAGCGGCGCGCGCCGTAGCCCGCAGCGGAGCGCCGCCGTCTCGCGAACGCAGGCGGGGACGCCTGCGCGCCAGCCGGCGAGACGCCGGCGCTCCTAGCCGCCTTCGATCAGCTGCGTCAGCGCTGGCTTGATCCCGATCAGCCGCGCGCAGAGCGCGATCTGGCCGCGGTGGTACTCCTCGTGGGCGATGCCGTGCTGCATCCACGCGAAGCGCGTCCCGTAGTTGCCGTCGAAGCGGCGGATCGGGCCGAGCAGGTGCAGCTCGCCGGCGGCCTGGAACGCGCGCACGCCTTCCTTCAACGTCCGCTTCATCGCGGCGACGATCTCGCGCTTGCCGCCGGCGCCGTCGATCGGCGCGCGGTACTGCGCGACGAGCTGGTCGTACGAGGCGCGGCGGAAGTCGCCGTCCGCGCGCGTCAGCTCGCCGACCATCATCAATCCCACCTCGGCGATGTGCAGGGCGAGCTCGCCGACGTTGCGCACGCCCGGCGCCGGCACGAAGTCGAAGCGGTTGGCCGGGATGTTCTCCAGCTCCGCGATCACGCCGTTGCGGACGTCGGTCCACGCTTCGATTGCTTCGTCGAGCAGACTGGTCATGCGCCCTCCGCCAGCACTTCGTCGATCTTGATCTCGGACTGCAGCGTCTTGAACACCGGGCAGCGCCGCGCCACGTCGACGATGCGCTGCTTCTGCTGCGGCGTGAGGTCGCCTTCGAGGCGGATCTGCACGTTGAAGCGGTGGATGTAGCCCGCGGCGGTCGTGCAGTCGGCGCAGTCCTGCGCGTGCTGGCGGTCGCTCGTGATCGTCAGCTCGATGCCGGTCAGCGGGATCTTCTCGCGCTTGGCCACGACGTGCACCGTCATCGACGTGCACGCGCCGAGCGCCGCGCAGAGGAAGTCGTACGGCGTCGGCCCCGCCTCGGTGCCGCCCGCGTCGGCCGGCTCGTCGGCGTAGAACGTGTGCGGGCCGGCGACGATCTCGGTTTTGAACGATGTCCCGCCTCGGACGATGACCGCTTTCATTGCACGTCTCTCCTCATTGATGCAGCGCCAGCGGCGTGGCGTGTCCCGCCACCCACGCTCCGTTTTGGTTGGCGAGCGGAATCCAATACCACGTCGCCGACTCGCCGCCGAGGGAAAGGCGGGCCAGCACGCCCGTGCCGCCGCGGCGGAAGGGGGCGGCGAACGGCGCCGAGACCTCCAGCGTCATCGTATCGGCGGAGTGCGGCGACGCGGCGCCGACCGGGTGCCACGCGCAGCTCTCGCTTTTTCCGAGCGGCAGCGCCGTCGCGTTCGTCGCCACCGCCGCCTCGACCAGCGCGCCGTCGACGCGCGGCTTGAATGCGAGCTCGGCGAGCGCCTGCAGCGACTGCCGGGTCACGAGCGGCCGCGACGTGCGCACGAGGTCGACCGTCGAGGCGATCCCTTCGTCGTGCAGCCGCACGCACATCGACTCGAGCACGCCCGACGGAACGGCCGTGAACTGCGGCAGCGGCGGCGGCGCGGGGGCCGCGGTGTTGCACGCGGCGAGGAGCAACAACATGAACGTCGATCGTCTCAAACCAACCTCAATTGCGGCGTCGCCTTCGCCTCGAAGAATGCGCGGATCTCGCTGGCGGGTTTTTTCGACACGAGCTCGCGCGGCGTCTCGTCGTACCAGTCGGCGGGGAAGAAGCGCGTGTACGACTCCTGCGTGAAGCGCCGGCAGAGCAGCGCGATCACGCCGACGTCGGTCTCGCTGCGGATCACGCGCCCGGCCGACTGCACGACGCGCGTCATGCCCGGAATCAAATACGCGAACTCGAAGCCGGCGCCGTACTGCTCGTCGTAGTAGCGCTTGAGCAGCTCCTGCTCGAAGCTGACCTGCGGCAACGCCGGGCCGACGACCATGACGCCGGAGAGCATGTCGCCGCGGTAGTCGATGCCCTCGGCGTACATGCCGCCGGAGACGCCGAGGATCAGGTTGCCGCGGCGCGGCCGGTCCCGGAGGATGTCGAGGATGGCGTTGCGCTCGTAGTCGGTCATGTCGCTGCGCTGCACGACGATGTTCTTGTGCTGCGGCGGCATGCGCTCGGCCACCTCGCGCAGGAACGCGTAGCTCGGGAAGAGCGCCAGGAAGTTGCCGTCCGTCGCGCCGGCGATGTCGGCGACGTGCTCGGCGATGCGGTCGTAGTGGTTCGCCCGGTTCTTGTACGTCGTGTCGACCTCGGGGACGACGACGATCTTCCGGTTGCTGCGCGGGAACGGCGACGGCAGCGACAGCTCGGCCGTCCGCTTCGGCGGCACGCCGAGGAGCTTGCGGTAGAAGTCGAACGGCTCGAGCGTCGCCGAGAGCGCGATCGTGGCGTGCGCGGAGTCGAAGATCTTGCCGAGGAAGCGCGACGGGTCCTTGCAGAAGACCTTCAGCTTGATGCCGTCGGGCGTCCGCTCGACGATGTGCGCGAGCTCCTCGCCGTCCTCGGCCAGGAGGTTCGTCAGCTTCACCAGCTTGAAGTAGAAGTCGATCAGCGGGTCGTCTTCCTCGACGATGCGGTTCTCGATCTTCCAGCCGATGTAGTTGACGACGATGCGCTCCCACTCCAGCCGCTGCTCGATGAAGAGGTCGCGGTCGGGCTCGCAGAGGCCGATCGTCTCGACCTCCTCGGCCAGCACGTGGAGGTGCTCGCGCAGCTGCTCGATCAGCTCTTCGTGCCCCTCGAGATAGCAGTTGCGCGTGGCCAGATGATGGCGGATCGTCTCGAACGCCTTCTCGTGGATTTCCGGCGAGTAGTAGCCGCGGCCGCGGTCGACGAGGTTGTGGGCCTCGTCGACGATGAGCACGCAGTCGCCGTAGTCGCTCTCCTGCTGATAGGCCTTGAGGCCGACGTACGGATCGAAGATGTAGTTGTAGTCGCAGACGATGACGTCGGCCTGCTCGATGAGCTCGAGCGAGACCTCGAACGGGCAGACCTCGGTCGACTTGGCCAGCTCGTAGGTGATGTCGGGATCGTAGTACGACATCGACGTGACGATGCGCGAGAGCAGGCCGCTGCGGTCCATCTTCTCCGAATAGCGCTCCGCAAACGGGCAGAAGTCCTCGTGGCAGATCATCTCCGTGTGGGCGCACATCTTCTGCTTGGCGCGGATGCGCAGGACGCGGAAGGAGCCGTCGTTGAACATGGCGAGCGCGCGGACGGCGGCGTCCTGCTGGAGCGTCTTCGAGGTGAGGAAGAAGAGCTTCTTGCCGAGGCGGAGGGACTCACGGACGGCGGGGTAGAGCGCGGCGATGGTCTTGCCGATGCCGGTCGGCGCGGAGACGAGGAGGGCCTCGCGATTGCGGACAGCATGCGTGACGGCGTCAATCATCTCCGGCTGGTAGAGCCGCATCGACTCGTACGGAAATTGGACGGCATCGGCGAAGGCCTGCTTCGCCGCGAGTAGCGCGTGCTCGGCCTGGATGGCGTCGAGGAGCTTGTCGAGGGCGTGCTCTACGGCCGTCTCGATATTGGACGGCTTGAACTCGGCGTCGACGACTTCGGCGTCGCCGGTGACGAGGTCGATGAAGACGAGCTGCGGCGCGAACGTCCAGTTTTCAAATTCCGGCTTGAAGGAGAGAAACCAGGCGTAGACAAGAAGCTGGAGAAGATTGCGCCGCAACTTGTCCGAGCCGCGCAGCGCTTCGAGCTCGAGCTCGAAGTGAATCGACTTCACTTCCTCGATGCTGACGAGCTGTTTCTCCGGGTCGACAGAGAGCCCGTCGATGCGCCCGGTGATGGTGATCCCCCACCCGCGCCGCTCGATGCGATGGACGACGTGGACCTCGGCGCGGTAGTTGGCGTCGGTGGCGGCGCGGAACTCGGCCCGCCGCGCGTGGATGTCCTGCCCGATCCACATCCGCCGGAAGCCGTCCCCCCGCTCGACACCGATGCGCCGGTAGGTCGATTCGTAGACGAGGTCCCCAACGGAGCAGACGATCTCGCGCTTCTCATGGTCAACGCGCATTGATTGACAGCATTGTAGAGCCGGCGACCTCGCCGGCCGGAGAGGCGCCGTCCCGGCGCCGCGTTAGTGCCGCTTGAAAAACTGCACGGCCCGCTCATGTTTCTCCGCCGCCTCGCGCGACTTGAACGTGCCGAGGTTGCGGCGCTTGCCGGTCTTCGGGTTCTTTTTCCGCGAGTAGAGGCGGTACTCGCCGGACTTGAGCTTGCGGATCATGCGGCGTAAAGCGTGCAACTCCAACGCCCATGGCCACGGCCCGGAATCTCACCGCCGCTGCGGCGCTCGTCGGCGGCGCGCTGGCGGGCGGCTACATCGACCGCGCGCTCGTGCAGATGCCGGCCTGGAAGCGCCTCGGCGCGCGGCGATGGTCGGAGTACAGCCGGCAAGCCGATCTCCGCAACGGGCTTGCGGTCTATCCGGCGGAAGCCTTCGGCGGGTTGATCCTATCGGCCGCCGCGGCGGTCATGCTGCACCGCGAAGACGCGCCGCGTCCGGCGCGCACGGCCGCCTGCGCCGCGGTGGCGCTCGCCGCGGGAGGCCTCCTCGTCACCGCGAAGGCGGCGCCGATCATGTTGTCGATGCGCGACGCGGAAGCGAAATCCGACGCTGCCGTAGGCGCAGCGTTCGAACGCTTCGATCGATGGGGACGCTTGCGCGGCGTGCTGCAGGTGTGCGCGTTCGTGGCGAACGTCGCTACGCTACAGCTTCTCCACCACGCTCCCGAGCACGAACGCGTCGTACTCGCCGCTCGTCCGGAACTCTCCAAGGGGTAGAGGCGGCGAGGGGGTGCGGTCGGAGAGCTTGTGGTACGTCTCGCGGACGTCCGTGCGGCGCTCGGCGAGCGACGACGCCGTGATCCCGCCGCGCAGCGAGAAGAGGCGCTGGAAGTCGCCGTGGGGGATGCGCAGCGGGTTGTGCACGTCGTCGCTGACCGGGTCCCACTCGCCGATCAGCACCTCGTCGTCGGCGTCGGCGGCGATCTTCACGCAGATCACGATCTCCGTCGGCACGATGCGCTCCGTCGTCGAGTCGCCGAGGTCGTCGGAAGCCGGCGCGGCCGTGGCCGGCGCGTCGTCCTGCGAGTGGAAGTCCTGGCGGAGCAGCATGACCAGCGACTCGCCGGCCTCGAGCGGCGTCGCTTCCGCTTCGCCGGGCGCGAAGGGGACGATCTCGCCAATTTCAATGTTGTCGAGACCTTTGAGCGACACCATGCCGATCAGGCGGATGCCGACGTACTCGACGCCGTCGATGGCCGGCGCGAAGCCGATGTACGAGCCGAACGGCGCCTTCAGCCGGTGCAGCAGCTGCGACTCGCCGGCGAGTTCCGACGACAGCTCCTGCAGCAGCGACATCGAGGCCACGATCCCCTCGTTGACGAGGTGCCCGTTCGCGTTCACGTACGCGTAGAACTCGCGGGCGTGCTGCGTGTGGTCGATCGTGTCGACGCCGCGCGCGAGCGGCGCGAAGAAGGCGCGCACCTGCGCCTGGTCGTAGCCGTGCGCGATCAAGAATCCAGACAGCTCCTCGATCTCCTTGTTCGCCTTCCCCGTCGTCAGGCGCGACAGCTCCACGATGCCGGGGCCGTAGAACTCGGTGATGCGCTCGTTCGGATCGTTGCCGGCCTTCATCGGCAGCAGCCGGTAGTAGCCGAAGTTGAGGGCGATGCGCAGCCCCTTGTTGAAGGCGAAGCCTTTGCGGCGCATGTCGGCGTAGAAGAGCTGGATCTCCACGGCGGCGCGGAGGAGGCGCAGCGCGCGGCGCGTCGTGTAGAACGCGCCGTCGCCGAGGAACTTCTCGAACTGGAGAAGATTCCGCTCGGCGATCGACTCGAGCTTGCGCTGGAACACCAGCATCTGCCGGTACGAGGCCACCTCTTCGCGCCGTCCGCCGCGGCGAATGTTGCCGAGCGTCTCGGTGAAGTTCGAGATGTCGTAGATCAGGCCGAAGCGATGCACCATGGGGTCGACCACGCCGGGGCGGCCGAAGTCGAGCGGCCGCGTGGAGCGCGAGTAGGCGTAGGCCATCGAGCTGCGCTTGTCGGCGGAGACGACGTGGCCGTCCGGCAGGATCATCATCCAGACGATGCCGCGGCGCAGCGTGTTCAGCACGGCGAACTCGCGCACGCGGCGGGAGATGAGCTGGAACGTCTCGCGGTCCTCGCGCGTCACGGCGTTCTGCACCGCCGGCACGTCGAAGACGAAGCTCTGGAAGCGCGGATCGAGCAGCAGCGCCGCGGTGATCCCCTGCTCCGCGCTCGCGCCGAAGAGCGGCAGCGACGAGCGGAACGTGCGGTCGCCCTGCAGCAGATCGCCGACCACGGTGCGCAGCCGCTCGAAGCTGTCGCGGAAGGACTGGAAGTCGCGGCGCAGGTAGCCGGTCAGGAACGAGCGGAGCTCGCGCAGATCGGGACCGATGAACTCGTCGGTGAGGATGAGGACGTCGTCCTGCAGGAGGCGGAAGAAGCGGAGGGCCCGCTGCTCCTCGCCGTCGAGGATCGGCGCGCTGCGCATGGCCACGAGGTTGAGCTGCTCGCGCGTCTCCACGGCCCACTTCGAGAAGATGCGGTACTTGAGCGCGTCGCCCTGCGTGCGTCCAAGGTTCGTGTCGAGCGCGGAGACGCGCCGCGGGATCGAGGAGAACTGCCTGGCCAAATCGAACGAGTGCGCCAGCCAGAAGACGGCGTGGTAGTCGGCGAGGAGGTTCGCCAGCATCGCGTTCTCCGCGACTTTCGCCAATTGCGAGAGATAGCCGGCGAGCGCCTGCTGGGCCTTCTCCTTCGACGCCGTGGTGTTGCGCGAGATCTGCCACTGCACTTCCTCGGTGAGCCAGCGGTCGAGCCGCGCGTCGAGGTCGCGCAGCACCGGCGACTCGGAGACCGGAAAGCCGAGGATCGGCGGCTGGGTCTCGTCGGCGGGGAAGATCTTGTACGGCTGCGGCAGGAGCGAGCCTTCGCGGGCGAAGAGCTCCTCGATGGTGCGGCCGATCTCTTGCGTCAGCAGGAAGGCCGACGAGTCCGGCCGCGCGGAGAGAAAGCGCACGACGTTCGATGGCATGAGATCAGGGGCGAGTATATCGAGACGAGGGAGCAGAGCGCAGGGCGCGGGGCGCAGATGGTGTTCTCGCGGATGCACGCGCCTCGGCAAGACAACCCCCTGCGCCCTGCCCCCCGCGCCCTATAAAATGTCTGCAATGACCGCGCTCATCCCTGCCCCCTGCACCCGCTGCAACGGCACCGGCTGGCTCCCGCTCGAGTCCGACTCGCTGCGCGTCGAGCCGTGCGCGTGCCAGGGCGACCTGCGGCGGCGGCAGCGCATCGCCGCGGCGCGCATCCCGCGGCGCTACTTCCACTGCCGCCTGCGCAAGTTCGACGACGGCGGCAACACCATCCTGGCCACCGCCAAGCGCCGCGTCGCCGACTTCGTCGACGGCTGGCTGCCGCGCGTCAACGTCCGCGGCCTCCTGCTCACCGGCGGCTGCGGCAGCGGCAAGACCCACCTCGCCGTCGCGGCGCTGCTCGAGATCATCTCCTGCGACAAGGGCGGCAAGCTGCTCTTCTCGAACTTCCAGGACTTGATCCAGGAGATCCAGGCGTCGTTCGACGACGACCACGTGCCGAGCAAGTCGGAGCTGCTGCGGCCGCTCATCGACGCCGACCTCCTCGTCCTCGACGAGCTCGGGTCGCAGAAGCCGTCGCCCTTCGTCCACGACGTGCTCTACTACGTCATCAACAGCCGCTACAACGACGAGCGGACGACGCTTTTCACCACGAACTTCTCCGACGACCTGACCGAGCGCATCGGCGAGCGCCTGCGCAGCCGGCTCTACGAGATGACCAGCACCGTGCAGCTCGCGGGCGTGGCGGATTACCGGCGGACGAAGATTTGAAGCGCAGCATCACCGACGTTCTCCGCCGCGGCATCCTGAGCACGCTGGCCAACTGGCCGGTGATCCTCACGCGCCTCGTGGAGCTGCTCGTGCAGTTCGGCATCGCCCTCGTGGCCATCATCGGCTGCATCGTGCCGCCGCTCGTCTCGGCGGGGCTGAAGCAGTGGCGACTGCCGGAGGGAACGAATCCGTCCGAGGTCGTGACGAAAATCCTCGTCGAGCACGCGGCGCTCTTCACGTATCTCTTTCTCTTCGTCCTCGTCATCGGCTTGATCATGGTCGCGGTGCGCGCCTTCGTCGCCGCCGGCGCCACGCGGATTTACGTCGACGCCGACCGCGCCGCCGGCGACGCAGCCGACCTGCGGCGGGAGCAGTTCGACGTCTTCACGCTCGAGCGCTGGAGCGAAGGGGCGCGCGCGGCGTGGTGGCGGTTCTTCTGGATCTACAACGGCACGTGGGGGATGTACGGGCTGATCCTGCTGATCCCGGTGATGCTCGTCGGCATCGTGACGGTGCTCGCGGCGGCCTCGGATGCCGGCATCGGGCCGGTCGTCATCGTGTCGTGCGGCGGCCTGGCGCTGGTGATCCTCATCGCCATCCCGCTCGCGCTGGTGATCGGGATGTGGACGCAGAAGGCGGTCGTCGTCTGCGTCGCGCGCAACCTCACCGCGGGCGACGCGTTGCGCGACGGCTGGCGCGAGGCGCGCGCCGACTTCCTCCGCCACTTCCTCATCTACTTTTTGATCTCGATCATCGCCGGCGGCGCGAGCGCGGTGTTTTCGAGCGCGCTGGCGCCGCTGCGGTTCGGCATCCGCGCCGACAACCTCGCGGAGCTCTTCACCGGCCCGGTGCAGATCGCGTCGTTCTTCCTGCAGGCGGCGGTGAGCAACGGCGTCGGCCTCTGGCTCGTGGCGGCGTTCGCGGCGATGACGGATCGCTGACATGGATCGCTTTTTCTCCGCCGACGCCCGCAACTACCGCTCCTCGGCGATCCGCGCCTTCGCGCGCCTGATCAACGATCCGAACATCATCTCCTTCGCCGGCGGCGTGCCGAATCCGGAGACGTTCCCGGCGGACAAGATGGCCGCGATCGCCGAGCGCGTGATCCGCGAGCGCCGCAACGTCGCGCTGCAGTACGGCCCGACGCGAGGATTGCCGCGGCTCTGCGAGACGATCGCGGCGCTCTGCCGCGGGCGCGGCGTGGAGCGGAGCGCGGACGACGTCATCGTCACGACCGGCTCGCAGCAGGCCCTCGACCTCCTCGCGCACACGCTGCTCGACGCCGGCGACGTCGTCTTGGTCGAGCTGCCGACGTACATCGGCGGCACGGCGTCGTTCCACGCGCGCAGCGCGACGATGGCGGGCGTGGAGCAGGACGACGACGGCATCGTGCCGGAGTCGCTCGACGCGGTGGCGGCGCGGACGAAGCCGAAGCTGCTCTACACGATCCCGAACTTTCAGAATCCGTCGGGACGCCTGATGTCGCAGCCGCGCCGCGACGCGGTGCTGGAGCTCGCCGCGAAGCACGACTTCCTCATCATCGAGGACGATCCGTACGGCGAGCTGGTCTACGTCGACGGCGCCGACACGACGCCGCTCGCCGCGCGCGATGCGGACCGCGTGATCTACCTCGGCTCGTTCTCGAAGGTGCTGGCGCCGGGGCTGCGCTGCGGCTTCATCGCCGCGCCGCGCGCGCTGACGCCGACGCTGGAGATCGCCAAGCAGTCGGCCGACCTCTGCTCGGGGATGCTCGACCAGTCGATCGTCGACGAGTTCTGCGCCGCCGGCGAGCTCGCGCCGCAGATCGCCCGCGTGCGCGACTTCTATCGCGGCAAGCGCGCTACATTAATAGAAGCGTTGGGCGAGCACTTCACCGGCCGCGCGACGTGGACGGAGGCGGCGGGCGGCCTCTTCACGTTCCTCACGCTGCGCGCGGAGACCGACACCGCCGCGCGCGTGCAGGAGGCGGTCAGGAGCGGCGTCGCCTACATCCCCGGCGCGCCGTTCTTCGTCGACGGCAGCGGCGAAAACACGATGCGTCTGACGTTCGCGAAGGAGTCGGACGAGCGGATGCGGGAGGGCGTGTGGCGGCTGGCTCAAGTTTTTGCATGAGACGTCCGCTTTTTGTCGTACTCCTCCTCGCCGCCGCGTGCGCCCCGCAGCCGGCGCCCGTCAGCACGCCGCAGCCGCAGCCGCAGCCAGCCGCGCCGCCCGCGCGCTCGCCGAACGCGCTCACGCCCGTGGCGAGAGCGCGCGCCATCGCCGAGCCGCGCATCCGCGTCGGGATGCTGAGCGATCAGCACAGCGTCGTGTTTCCGCGCATCGACGGCGGCTATTTCCTCGTCGACGACAAGGGCGCCGCGCAGCTCCTGCGCCGCGGCTTCACCGACACCGCGCCGCTCCCGCCGGGCGGGCCGGCGCACTACGCGGTGCAGGTCAGTTCGCTCTCCGATCAGCCGAGCGTCGAGCCGTTCGTCGAGAAGCTGAAGAGCGAGACCGGGCAGCGCGTCGACGCCGTCTTCGATCCCGCCTCCGGATTCTGGGCCGTCCTCGCCGGCGACTTTCCCGACAGCACCGCCGCCGAGCAGTTCCGCGGCCAGCTCACGCAGCGCGGCTACGGCGGGACGATGCTCATCGTCCGCCGCGCCTCGGAGCAGCCGTTCGCGAAGCAACATCAGATCGTCGACGACGAGGGAGAGGCGTACACGATCGACGGCCAGTCGCTCCTGGTCATGCCCGCGGCCGGCGACACGATCTCCATCGACAAGAAGCCGTATCGCACCGCCGCGCGCGTCTGGATCAACACGCGCGGGCAGTTCAACGTCGTCAACGAGCTGAGTCTCGAGGACTACCTGCGCGGCGTCGTGCCGGCGGAGATGGGGCCGAAGGTCTTCGACGAGCTCGAGGCGCTCAAGGCGCAGGCCATCGCCGCGCGCACGTACGCGGTCCGCAACCTCGGACAGTTCCGCCGCGAGGGCTACGACATCTGCCCCACGCCCGCCTGCCAGGCCTACCTCGGCGTCTCGGGCGAGGAGGCGATGAGCGACCAGGCGGTGAAGGAGACGACGGGCCTCATCGCCACGTACAACGGCCAGCCGATCGACGCGCTCTTCACGGCGACGTGCGGCGGCGAGACGAGCGACGTCGGCGTGATGTTCCCCGGCCGCAACGAGCCGTACCTGAAACGCGAGCGCTGCGTCGAGCTGGAGATGACGTCGCTGCCCGGCCGCGCCGACAGCGGCATGCTGAGCGAGCAGCAACTCAACGCGCGCCTCTTCGCCGCTGTCGCGGACCTGCCCCTTGCGAGCGCGGCGTGGAGCGCGGCGGAGGTCGAGCAAGCCGTCTCGCGCGTCGTGCCGGGCGAGGCGCGCCCCCGCTCCTCGTCGCGCGGCGACGTGCTCGTGTTCCTCGCGCAGCGCCTGGCGCTGGAGCGGGACGCGAGAGTGCTGACGCTCCCTGAGGATCGCAAGTACTTTTTCCCGCAGAGCGGCGACCCCGAGCAGACGCCGTACCTCGCCGCCGCGTTCCTGGTGAAGTTCGGATTCCTGCCCGCGCAGTACATCGATCGCGTCGACCTCGCCGCGGCCATGCCGCGCGAGGAGCTCTACGGCCTTCTCGGCTCGTGGCTGAAGAAGCACGGCGCGATGAGCGAGATCACCGGAAAGATCTCCGCCGTCGACGGCCGCCGCCTCACGCTCAAGGCCGAGGGAAAGAACACCGCGTACGCGCTGCCCGACGGCATCCCCATCTTTCGGCGCCTCGTCGACCGCTGGCAGGAGTACAGGAACGTGCCGGTGATGATCGGCGACCGCGCGTTTCTGGAGGTCAACGGGAAGAAGACGCCGGTCGCGCTGATCGTGCAGGCGAACATCGACGGCGCCTCGTTCGACCGCACTTCGAGCTTCGCGAACTGGACGCGCAGCTACCGCGCCGACGAGCTCGTGGCCTCGATCAACAAGCGCAACGCCATCAAGCAGCTTTTGAATCTGCGGCCGCTCGGCGCCGATCCGGCGGGACGCATCACCGCGCTCGAAGTGACGGCCGAGGGGGGGCGGACGTTCGTGCTCAAAGGACTGCCGATCCGCTGGTCGCTGAACGTGCCGGACAACCTCTTCGTCTTCGACAAGAGCACCGATCCCGACGGCGTCGACCGCTACACGTTCTTCGGCAAGGGATGGGGCCACGGCGTCGGCATGTGCCAGGTCGGCGCGTACGGGATGGCGTTTCGCGGCTGGAAGGCGGAGCAGATTTTGAAGCGCTACTACGCGGGGATCGAGATCATCCAGCAGTTCAAGTAGTTCATCCCTCGCGAAGACGAGGGATCAATTCGCGCACCGCGAAGGCCAATGCCACAGGCATGACTCGCGCGGTGTCTCGGCTGATCCCGCGTCTTCGCGCGGGATAAACCGTCAAGCTTACGGCTCACTCCCTAAAATCAACGTGGCGATGGCGACGGCCACGCGCCGGTCGAGCGTCGACTCGGGATCGACGTCGAGCACGTCGCGCTGTCCCTCGGCGTCGGGGCGGCGGACGATCGTCGCGGCGGCGAGGTCGAGGTAGCGGATCACGACGTTCGACTGGTAGCGCGGGCTGAACTTGCCGAAAATCTTCCGCGCGATGGCGCGCGACAGCGACTCCTCGGCCGCCTCGCCGAGCGGGTGCTCGTCGTTCGGCGGGAGGATGCGCCAGCGGTTGCGGCCGAGGCGCGAGAAGACGTTCTTGCGGAGCCGCGCGAGCGGCTTGCCGTCGGCCGTGGTGACGAGGTACGTCACGACCGGAATGGAGATGCTCGACTGCTGCGCGATCGTTAGCACCGGCTGCGCGCCGTCGTAGAGCGTGGCGTTCGTCGGCGGGACGAGCATGGCGATCATCACCGAGAACGCCGCCGCGAGGAGCAGGGCGATGCCCGCGGGGACGACGCGGTCCTCGGTGTACAGGAAAATCGCCGCGGCGATGCCGGAGACGATGACGATCGCCGCCATCACGGCCGCGACGACCGCGGTGACGGAAGCGAAGCTGCGGTATTGGAGGAGGACGTTGCCGGCGTCGTCGCGCACGCTCACGGCCTCGCCGGCGGGGATGCCGGTCATGAACTGGAACTTCGTCTTCGTGAAGGGACCGGCGGGCGGGGCGGGGAGCGGCGTCGGCTTGCGCTCGCCGATGAGGCTCGCCAGCGGCTCAGTGGGGGGCTCGGTCGGCGGCTCGATCGGTTGCTCATCAGGAACGGCTACGTCATTTTTTTTTTAAGATCTTCCTCGGTGAGCTGCTCGTGCGGCTGCGTGGAGAGGTTCAGCTGCGGGTGCGCCGAGGTCGGCATGGCCGCGACTTCGTCGGGCACCGGCTCGGGCACCGGCTGCTCCTCGCCCGGCGCGGCGTCGGCCTCGGTCGGCAGTTCCTCGGAGAAGCGGCCGTAGGAGTTGCCCATGCGCAGCTTGGCGCCGTGCGTCAGCGGCGCCACGCGGATGCGCTTGCTGTTGACGTAGGTGCCGTTGGCGCTGGCGAGGTCGTGGAGGACGAAGAATCCACGCTCGAAAATGATCTCGGCGTGGTGGCGGGAGACCTTCGGATCGCGCAGGATGATGTCGTTGCCGGGGTCGCGGCCGACGGTAAACGGCCGGTGCGTCTGCAGCCGGTAACTCTTTTCCGTGCCGTCAAGTCCGACAAAGAAGATCTTCGCCATCCAGGCGGATTCTACCGCACCGCCATCGGCTCGATTTGCTCGACCAACTCATCGATGGTGACCGGCTTGGTGAGCCACGTGACGATGCGCGGATCGCGCTGGGCTTCGGGGGGCGCGGGCTGGCCGCTGATGACGATGATGGGGATCGGCGCGTCGCCGCGGTCGTCGATGCGCGAGAGGACTTCGCCGCCGTCCATGAGCGGCATGAGCCAGTCGAGGAGGATGACGTCGGGCCGCTCGTCCTGGATGCGTTCGACCGCCTCGGCGCCGTTCGCGGCGAGCTTGACCTCGTAGCCGCGCTGGTTCAGCCCGATCGCGTAAAGGCGGCGGACGTCGGAATTGTCTTCGACGATTAGAACGCGCAGCTTTCCCATCGGCGGGCTTTTGTGCAAAATCCGCTCCGTGGCACGCGCCAGTTGGGACGAATACTTCATGGGCATCGCCGATCAGGCGGCGACGCGCTCGACGTGCATGCGCAAGCACGTCGGCGCGGTCATCGTTCGCGACCGTACCGTCCTCTCCACCGGCTACAACGGCTCGCTGCGCGGGCTGCCGCATTGCGAGGACGTCGGCTGCGTCATGGAGGACGGGCACTGCGTCACCACCGTGCATGCCGAGGCGAATGCGATCCTGCAGGCGGCCAAGAACGGCGTGTCGATCGACGGCGCGGAGATCTACACCACCGCGTCGCCGTGCTGGAACTGTTTCAAATTGATCGTCAACGCCGGTATCCGCCGCATCTCCTTCGGCGAGTTCTACCGCGACGACCGCTCCCGCGAGACGGCAAAGCAGATCGGCATCGAGCTGCGCGACCTGCGGGCGCAACCCGGGAGCTGAGTGCTCGTCCTCGCCGCCGACACCTCGCTCCCGCTCCTCTCCGCCGCGCTCCTGCGCGACGCCGCGCTCCTCGGCTGCGTCGCGCTCGAAGGCAAGGGCTCGCGCAACGAGAAGCTCCTCCCGTCGATCGACTGGCTGCTCACCGAGTGCGGCGTCGGCCGGCGCGACGTCGACCTCTTCGCCGTCACGCGCGGCCCCGGCTCGTTCACCGGTGTGCGCATCGGCCTCGCCACGATGCAGGGCCTGGCGCTGGCGCTCGACAAGCCGCTCATCGCCATGTCGACGCACGAGGCCATCGCGCCGGCGCAGGGACGCGTAACGATCGTCGACGATGCCGGACGCGGCGAGTTCTACGTCTCCGCGTTCGAGGACGGCCGCGAAGTCGCCGCGCCGCATCTCGCCGTGCGCGCCGAGGGCCTCGTCGTCGCGGAGTACGTCCAGCGGCACAACGTCGCCGCGGCGTGTGCGCGGCGGGCCGCGGAGATCGTCGCGCGCGGCGACGCGGAGCTTTACCGCGACGTGACGCCGATCTACGTGCGGCTGGCCGAGGCGGAGGCGAGGCTGCAGAAATGAGCGCCAACGCCCAGCCGCTCGTCGACATCCGCGTCGCTCTCGCCGGCGACGTCGACGTCATCTGCGACATCGAGGCGCGCGCCTTCCCGAACCCGTGGCGGCGCGAGTTCTTCGAGTCCGAGGTACGCGGCAGCGGGCGCTACAACCTCGTCGCGCGCAAGCACGGCCGCGTCGTCGGCTACGTCTTCGCCATGTGGTTCTTCGACGAGATGCACGTCAACAAGATCGCCGTCGACGAGCGCGAGCGGCGGCAGGGGATCGCGCTTTCGCTGATGGGCGAGTGCCTCCGCTTCGCCAAGGCCAACCGCATCAAGACGATCTCCCTCGAGGTGCGGAAGTCGAACGACGGCGCGCAGGAGTTCTATCGCTTCCTCGACTTCGAGGCGTCGTACACGCGGCCGCGCTATTACCCCGACGGCGAGGCCGCCGTGGTCATGGTGCGGACGCTTTGATGGAGCGCCGCCGTCCGCGGCGGCTGGTCGAGGCGGCGTCCCGCCGCCCGCAGGCGAGACGCCTGCGGCCCAGCCGGCGAGACGCCGGCGCTACTTGGCCAGAAACCGCACGCGGTAGCGCTCGGCCGGCTTGAGCTGCGCGGTGATGCCGGCCAGCACTTCCTGAAACCCGATGACCGGCTCGGCGCGGCGCTTGGAGTTGGCGAGGACGTCGATCATCTCCTCCTCCTTCAGCTCTGGCGAGCGCAATGCGAGGGCGATCGGATCGGGCGAGATCCATCGCCCTTCCAGCGACGCCACCGCCTCGAACAGCATCTTCGGCCGGATGTAGAGGCCGCGCTCGTCGCGGGCAAAGCCTTCGACGAGGATCGGCTCGCCGGGCATGCGCACGAAGATCTCGGCGGGAAAGGGATTCGCCACCACGTCGGCCTCGCGCGTGGCGTCGCTCCAGTTCAGGTCGAGCAGATGGGTCATGGCCTCGCGCACCGCGGTCACGAGCGCCATCTCGCGTTCCGTGGCCACGACCGGGCGGGGGTCTTTCTCGTCGCGGAACAGCGCGTCGAATGCGTCGTGTGCGCGCTGCGGATGCTCGTCGAGGTACTCGTAGAGCGCGCGCATGGCCTCGATGTAGCGCCGCGCCGCGGCGGCGCCGTCGTTCATCTGCTTCTCGAAGGCCTCGCGGTCCGCGCGCGTGGCGCGGTTCGACGTGCCGGGGTAGATGGCCAGCTCGACAACGCCGTTGTCGCGCGTCACCTTCGCGGTGATCGGGAGGTCGTAGAAGAATTTCTGCAGGTCGTCGGCGTCGATGGTCGCGCTGCGCGTCACCTCGGTGAGCTCGCCGCCGGTGCGGTCGAAGACGACGCGGTCCCGCTCCGGGGCAGCGTTGCCGAAGCGGAGCGCCCACTCGTCGCGGCCGGCCAGGAGCTCGTCGCGCAGATGCTCGACGCGGGCGCGGTCCTCGGCCTGCTTCAGCGACGGCAGCGTCGTCGACGACTCGAGCGTCACGCGGTCGCCGGCGTCGTTGAACGTCAGCGTCAGCTTGTGGCGCGGCACGGTGTCGCACGCGGCGAAGAGCGCCACCAGCGCCACGGCGCAGATCCGCTTCATACCTCCTCCTTGATCGCGTTGATCGGATCGAGGCGCGAGGCGATCCGCGCCGGATACCACGTGGCCACGAGCGAGAGGAGGATGGCCACCGCGTTGATGAGGATGATGTCGCTGGCATCGAGCGCGAACGGCAGGTAGCTGAGAAACGTCAGGTCGCGCGGCAGCCGCGCCAAGTGGTAGCGGTCGAGCAGCGTGGCCAGGCCAATGCCGAAGACGTTGCCGAGGAGCGTGCCGGCGACGCCGATGAAGAGGCCGACCTGGAGGAAGATCGCGTAGACGTTGCGCTCCGTCGCGCCGAGGGTGCGGAGGACGCCGACGGAGGGCCGCTTCTCCAGGATCATCATCGAGAGCGACGAGATCAGGTTCAGCGCGGCCACGAAGATGATCAGCGAGATCGTGGCGAAGAGGACGATCTTCTCCAGGCGCAGCGCCAGGAAGATCGGGCGGTTGATCTCCTTCCACGTCTTGACCTGCACGTTCGGGAACTGCTTGGCTAGGCGCGACTGGATCTCCTCGGCGCGCTCGACGCTGCCGTACATCTCCATCGACGTCGGCTTGCCGCCGGTGCCGAGGAGGCTCGATGCTTCGTCGAACGGCAGCACGGCCTCGGCGGCGCGCTCGTCGAGCGCCGGCGCGATGAGGCGCGCGATCGTGTACTTCCGCCACACCGGCACGGGGCCGAACGGCGTGAGGCGCGTGCGCGGCACGACGATGGTGATGCTGTCGCCGGTGTTCAGGCCGAGGGCCGCGGCGGTGTCGCGGGAGAGCGCGATCGTGCCGGCGGGGAGGAGGATCGAGCCGGAGCGGATGCGCACCGGACGTCCGCGCCGCTCGGCCTCGTTCCCGCCCCAGCCGATGCCGCTGATGATCGGGCGGATGTCGGTCATGCCGAGGGCGCGCGCCGCGTTGGCGATCTCCTGCGCGTCGGCGATCGTGTTCGAGCCGGCCGGGTCGATGAGCAGGTGCGGCGACGACTCCATCAGCCGCTCCTTGATCTGGTCCTGCAGGCCGGAGAGGAGGGCGATGGAGATCAGCAGCGCGAAGACGCCGATGGCCAGGCCGAGGATGCTGATCGTGGAGAGGAAGGCGATGTGCCGCTGCTTGCGGGCAGTCCAGAGGTAACGGGCGGCGATGCGGGAGGCGAAGTTCATGATTCAGGGGGCAGGGCGCAGGGGGCAGGGCGCAGATGGTGTCCTCGCGACGACAACCACCTGCGCCCCGCGCCCTGCGCTCTGTGCCCTCATGTTTGACGCTGCGGCCGCATTTGAGGAAACAAGATCACGTCGCGGATCGTCGGCGAGTTCGTCAGGATCATCGCCAGGCGGTCGATGCCGATGCCCTCGCCGCCCGTGGGAGGCATGCCGTATTCGAGGGCGCGCACGTAGTCCTCGTCCATCTGGTGCGCCTCGTCGTCGCCGCGCTCGCGCTCCTCGAACTGCTGCTGGAAGCGCCGGGCCTGCTCGTCCGCGTCGTTCAATTCGGAGAACGCGTTGGCGACCTCCATGCCGCCGATGTAGAGCTCGAAGCGCTCGACGAAGTTCGGGTCGTCCTTGCGCTGCTTCGACAGCGGAGAGACCTCGGTCGGGAAATCGGTGATGAACGTCGGCTGAATCAGCTTCGCCTCGGCGATCGATTCGAAGAGCTCCGCGAGAAGCTTGCCGTCGTTCATGGCCTGGATCGGCGGTACGGCGCCCTCTTTTGGCCCCTCGGTGCCGTCGGCCTTCACCGGGCGATGCTCGCCGTGCTTCATGACGAGGTCGATCAGCTTGCCGCGGTCGTCGAGGTCCTTGACGTCGATCGTGGAGAAGTGCGCGATGGCCTCCTTCATCGAGAAGCGCGCGAAGGGGCGTGCGAACGAGAGCTCGTTGCCGCGGTACGTCAGCGTCTCCTTGCCGAGCACCTCGCGCACGAGGCCGGAGAGCAGGTCCTCGGTCTCCTCGATCAGCACCTCGTAGTCCGCGTACGCCTGGTAGAACTCCAGCATCGTGAACTCGGGGTTGTGCCGCATGGAGATGCCTTCGTTGCGGAAGTTGCGGTTGATCTCGTAGACCCGTCCGAGGCCGCCGACGATGAGGCGCTTGAGATAGAGCTCGGGGGCGATGCGGAGGTAGAGGTCGATGTCGAGCGCGTTGTGGTGCGTGATGAACGGCCGCGCCGCGGCGCCGCCGGCGATCGGCTGCATCATCGGCGTCTCCACCTCGATGAAGCCGTGCCCGTCGAACCAGTGGCGGATGTAGCGGACGATGCGCGCGCGCGTCTCGAACGTCGCCTTCACGTCGTCGTTGACGATGAGGTCGACGTAGCGCTGGCGGTAGCGCTGCTCGACGTCGGTGAGGCCGTGCCACTTACTCGGCAGCGGCCGCAGCGCCTTGACGAGGAACTCGAGCTTCTCGGCCTTGACGGAGAGCTCGTTGGTTTTGGTGCGGAAGACGGTGCCCTCGACCGCGACCCAGTCGCCGGCGTCGAGGTTTTTGTAGAGCTCCCATTCGCGCTCGCCGAGCGTGTCCTTGCGGCAGTAGGCCTGGATGCGCGCGGTCTTCTCCGACAACACGAGAAACGAGGTCTTGCCGAACTCGCGGATGGTGAGGATGCGCCCGGCGATCTTGACACGCGGCTTCTCGGCCTCGAGCTCGTCATGCGACTTCGCGCCGTAGCGCGCGACGACGTCGGCGATGGAGACGTCGACGTCGGCCGTGGTCGGAAAGGGGTCGTACCCGAGCGCCGCGATCCGCGCGAGTTTCTCGCGGCGGACGCGAACGAGCTCGGATTCGGGGACTTCGGGTTCGGTCAAAGCGCGGCGGATTGTATCGAGGTTCTTAGTTCTTGGTTCTTAGGAGCATGACGGCGACACCAACAACTAAGAACCAACAACTAAGAACTAAGAACCGTCCCTCACTCCCCCGGCGGCTTCGCCGGCTGCGGCTGCGGCAGCGGCGCCTGTCCGGGCGCGGGCGGCGGCACCTGGCGCGACGGATCGGTGGCCGGCGGCACGGGGGTGATGATGTCCTGCGGCGCGGGCTGCGTCGACACGGCCTCGAGGTTCCGCTGCACGTAGTTTCCGGTCGGCTGGAACTGCATGCTTTGCTTCGCCTGCGTGCCCGGGTACATCTTGATCAGCGCGAGGTCAATGAGCCTGGAGTCGACGATGCGCGGGTTCACGCGCACGTCGAGGAGCTGGCGGTTGATCGAGAACGCCTTCGCGTAGTAGTCGACCGCCTCGGGGACGTGGTTCGCCTTCTCCTCCATCAGTCCGAGCTGGAAGAGCGCGGCGGAGTGGCCGGGCTTGTACTCCACGGCGCGGTTGAAGGCGTAGCGCGCGCCGGTGTAGTTGTCGTTCGCGGCGCGGATCAGTCCGAGATTGTACCAGCCGGGGTAGAAACGGCGGTCGGCGTCGACGGACCGCTCGAACTCCGTTTCCGCATCCTTCGGGAAGCCCTTCACCAGCAGCAGCTGGCCGAGCTGGTTGTGCAGCGCCGCGTTGCGCGGCTGCGCCCGCAGCGCCGCCACGGTCTGCTGGATCTGCGCGTCGAGCGGCACGCTCGGGTTGAGGTACTTCATGTAGAACGGGTTGTCGTAGGGGTTCTTCTTGCTGAAGTGGTTCTGGGCGTCGCGGACGGCGGCGCATCCGGCCAGCGTCAGCGCGGCCACGGCGAGGATCGTCAGTCGTTTCATTCTCATTCCTGAATCGGTTTGGCTTTCAACTTCACTTTGCCGTCGACGACGTCGACCCGGAAGCCGACGACGTCGACATGGTACTTGCTGCGGACCAGGTCGCTCTGCTTCTGCACCATCTGGCGGAGCTGCTCGAACGTGATCGCCGGCATCTTGCCGAGCTGGCGGTGCCGCTCTTCGATCTCCGCGTAAAGGCGTTTCATTTCCTCGCCGTTCGAGCCGGCGGCCAACTTCACATACGGATCAGCGGCGGCCGACGTTACGGGCGCGGCGGCGCGCGCGGCCGGCCGCGGCTCGGACGGCTCGCTCAGCGCGGCGGCGCGGCGGCGGAAGTCGAGTGGCCCCTCCTCGCGCTCGCGCAGCTTCCGTCCCCACATCTCGCGGTATTGGTTGTAGCGCGAGAGGAGCTGGTTGTAGCGGAAGCGTCGGGCGTTATCGCGCATCTTCTGCTTGCCGAGCTCGTAGATGTAGATCTCCACGTTGCGCCGCTCCTGCATCGGCGGCATTTTCTGGAAGCCGAGGAAGAACTGGTCGTACTTGTTCTTCACGACGCGGATGTCTTCCTCGAGCTTGTCGAGCTCATCGTCCTGTTTGATCACGTTCGGCGAACTACAATACGCGCTTCGTGAGGCGTAAGCGTAACGAGGCGGACGCGGCGCTGGATTCCTCGCTGCGGCGCATCCCGGCGGTGGAGCGGATCCTCTCGGCGGCCGCGTTCGCGCCGCTCGTCGACGAGCTCGGCCGCGAGCGGGTGAAGGACGCGGTGGTGGCGCATCTCGACGCGCTCCGCGCCGCGCGCGCGGCATACGCCGAGGCCGAGGCGCTCGCCGCGGTGCGCGAGTC
>Ga0070717_10000110_pt1 | contig 64702 bp, 40 predicted proteins | sample LARL113metaG_FD_71366 | JGI IMG/M metagenome (GOLD analysis project Ga0070717, IMG submission 71366) | Corn, switchgrass and miscanthus rhizosphere microbial communities from Kellogg Biological Station, Michigan, USA - LAR L11-3 metaG | ecosystem: Host-associated > Plants > Roots > Rhizosphere ...
CGCTCATGTTGGTTTTGATTTGGGTATTGAGGGTGGTCCAGTTGCTGGAGGTGGGATAGTGGGACATGCCGATCACGTCGAATTTGCCACCGGCGTTTTTCAGACCGTCGAAGAACCAACGGAAGAGGGAATTATCATAACCATTGGCGAGGTGAACGATGACCTTGGCGTTGGCATTAACGGCTTTGACCGCGTTGTAGCCGCTGTTGATCAACTGGGCGAGGTTGGTGAAATTGCTCGAGTTGCTGCCGGTGGGGAAGAGCATGCCACTGTTGATCTCGTTGCCGACCTGTACCCAGGTAGCGGTGACACCATTGGTCTTGAGGTAGTTGAGAATCCCATACGTGTGGTTATACACATCGGTGTTCAACTGGGCGAGAGTGTGACCGGCCCAAGCGGCGGGTACAGCTTGGTGACCCGGATCAGCCCAGGTGTCGCTGTAGTGAAAATCGATCATGATTTGCTGACCCTGGGCAATCGCGCGCTTGGCTTTATAAAGGGTGTCGGCGCCATCACACCAACCGCCGGCAGGATTGACCCAAACCCGCAGACGCACCGCGTTGATGTGCTGGTTCGTCAAGATGACGAATGGGTCCATTTGCGCGCCAGTCTGGCGACTGTAGAACTTTTTGCCGCCGCTCTCTTCTTGAGAGATCCAGCCCATATCCGAGCCTTTGACGATGGCGTGCAAAGACGGGGCAAGGGTGAGGACCGACGAAGCTAAGGCGGCAAGGCAAGTGATTCGGGACAAATTCATAATCGATCGTGGGATGAGATATGAGGCAGAAAGATCGACGGTCGCGTGAAGGGGCGCGGCGCAGGGGGAATCGATCTTGAACAGTTTAATTTACGGAGAGAACGGGGTGAACTTTAGGTTAAACGCAAAAAAGTGGCAAAAATACATCCGTGGTTTCCGGGTCGACACAAAGATCCGTGGTCGCAGGGGTTTTTCAGAGGTGAAGTAGGGTATTTACCTCATGAATACATTTTGGCCATCGCGGCAAAGAAGACGCCAAGCGGATCAAATCGCCGGATGAAAAGGGGAATGGTGGCGGGCGAGCCCTGCCCGAAGTCTTGAGCCCATTTGATAAAATCAGCGCCGCCCAAAGTGGTGAGGAGAGGCAAAGCCAAGATCGCGACAGATCGTTTTGGTCGCTGTCACAAAGTCTTTTTCCGCCCCGGAGAAGATCACGCACCGCTTCGTCGCTTAGCGCATGAGCGACAGGGGGTGTTCACGATCCCCTTGGCGGTTGTATTTTTCCTCGTTTCTGATCTGATTTCGGTCGTTCGCCCCCCTGTTCAGTTAACCCCATCAGGGATGAGTATGAAATGGAATTACGTTGGGCGAGCCGTCGCGCTCGCCGGTATCAGCGCCGCCCTGGTCGCGGCTTACGCAGAGAATGCTCCCCAGAAACCCAAGTCACCGGAGCCGTTGAAACATTGGTCCTGCACGGCTGAATGTGGCTTCTCCGTCGCGAGTCGGAACGAAACCGAAGCGATGGAGATGATCCAGCAGCACCAAAGGAAACAGCATGAAACTTACCTCACCGACGACGAAACCAGGGCCCAAATCAAAACCGAAGGCGTTGCGTCCAAGTAGCGGCCTGAGCTAAGAGCGCGACGCAAGGCACCCTTTTGCGCCGAGGGTAAGCCCACGGCACGCCCGCGTTTTAGTCGTTCTCGGTTGGCCAGTTTGTCAAAGCGCGCGTGCCGCGCCTCACGAGGGTGAGGTCAGGAGCACGGGTTTGCTGGTCGGCACGTATTCGCTGAGAAAGCGCGCGGCGTCGGCGCGAATCGTTTCTTTTTCGAGCGGCGAACGCTTGCGCCAGGCCTGGACCGGCATGCTGGTCCGCTGGTTTTGGCTGAAGCGCTGGGCGTGGGTGTCGTAGAAATTCCAATACAAATAGTTGAACGGGCAGGCGTTGGGTCCGGTTTTTTGATTGGGATCGAAACGGCAACCTTCGCAGTAGTTGCTCATCCGGCGAATATAGGCGCCGCTCGCGGCGTACGGTTTCGTCGCCACTCGGCCCTCGTCGGCGTGACAGACGAGACCAATGACATTGGCCACCATGACCCAGTCAAAGGCGTCGATGTACATCTCCAGGTACCAGCCAAGCGCCTCCTGGGGGCGTATCCCGGCTAGCAATACAAAATTTCCGATCACCATCAGGCGCTGGATATGGTGGTTCCAACCGAGCGCGATGGTCTGGCGCAACACCTGACTGAGGCAGTTCATCGGAGTCTCTCCAGTATAGAACCAGGCCGGGAGAGGGCGCGTGGCGCGCAGTCCGTTGAGATCCCGGTAGTGCGGACCGCGCAACCAGTAGGTGCCGTTGATGTATTCACGCCAGCCGATGATCTGCCGGACGAAGCCTTCCACTGCGTTGAGCGGCGCTCGATTTTGTCGGTACGCGGCAATGGCCGCCTCCACACATTCCTGGGGCGTCAGCAGTCCCAGATTGAGCATGGGCGAGAGGGTGGAATGAAACAGAATCGGCTCGTCCGCGAGCATCAGGTCTTCGAAATCGCCGAAGCGAGGGAGGCGGTGCTCCACAAAATCCGCGAGCCAGCGCAGAGCCTCTTCACGAGTCACCGGCACCCAAAGATCCTCGCCGCGCCCGGGATGATCGGAGTACTCGCGTTTCACCATTTCCATCACTTCTCGGGTGATCGCGTCTGGGGTTACTCGCGGCAAAGGCGGCGGGGCGACGAGGCGCTCTTTTTTCCAGTCGATCAAGGTGAGTCGATTGTCCGCATCGAAATTCCACTGATCGCCTTCCGGTTCGCTCCCGCGCATCAGGTAGCCGGTTTTTTTTCGGACCCGACGATAGTGCTGCTCCATCACCAGCCTGACTTTGCTGCTCGCTTCTTCGCGGAAATCTTCTCGGTCGCAGATGAACTGGGCCGTCGGTATCAGCCGAACGGTGACAGCTAACTTGCGGCCGATTTTGGTCACCGTCTCTGATTCGAGGTAGGAGTTCGGCTGAGCCAAATGGATTTCATTAGGAGCGAAACGGGCGAAATGCCGTTGCACCGCCTCCTCGAATTTCAGCCCTTCCTCGAGGCGAGTGTAATCCACGGTCCAACCCGCCCGTTTCAGATCCTCCGCGAAGTGGCGCATCGCGGAATAAATCAAAACCAGTTTCTGCTGGTGATAGCGCATGAACGCGCCTCGTGCTCTCGACTCAATCATCAGCACAACGTCGCGCTGCCGATCGCCTCCCGCCAAAGCGGAATTGGTCAGCGAAAGCTGGTCGCCTAGAATCCAGATGGTTTTCATTCAGCGCGGTGGCCGCTTGGGATCGAAAGGAAAATCGGTGAGTACGATGGCGAGCTCACGGTAGGCGGTTCGGTTTGAACGGGAGAAGACACATTGTTCAAGCTACGTTTGAGTAGAATTTTCGGATGCAGGCCTGAGAAAAAAAAGAACCGGGGGAATCTCCTGAGGAGTTCGCGTTTCCCCCCTTGCTGTAGTTTGCTCCGGCGAATGTCGATTTCTCCGGTGTTACAAGTCCGCGCTCTCAGTAAGGCCTACACGACCCAGCCGGTTCTCTCCGACGTCTCGCTCCACCTCGGCCCCGGCGAACGCATTGCCCTCACCGGCCCGTCGGGGAGCGGGAAAACCACGCTCTTGAACTGCCTGGGTGGAGTCGATCGACCGGACCGCGGGGAAATCCAGTTTCTCCAATACGATCTGGTCCGTCTCTCGAGCGACGCTCTGGCCGAAGTGCGGCGGGCCCACATCGGGACAATTTTTCAATTTTTCCACCTCCTGCCCACTTTGACCGCGTACGAAAATGTCGAGCTGCCTCTCCAGCTGCTCGATGTCTCTCGGGAAGAACGCGCGTCGCGCGTCCGGGGTTTGCTCGCGCGAGTCGGCCTCGAGAGTCGGGCCAGCGCCTATCCTGGTCAGCTCTCCGGTGGGGAACAGCAGCGGATCGCGGTCGCGCGTGCGCTGGTCCATCGTCCCGCTCTCATTCTGGCCGACGAACCCACTGGTAACTTGGACTCGGTCAACGGCACCGCCGTCCTCGCTCTGCTGCGTCAGCTAACCGACGAGACGTCGACCGCGCTCGTCCTGGTCACGCACAGCGAGGAAGCCGCAGCCATTTGTCACCGGGTGGTTCATCTCCGGGACGGACGCATTGCGAGGGTCGGCTCAATCGAAGGCAATCCGCGTCCGGCGTCTGTGTAACGAAAGAGCCACTACAAAATCAGCCTTGAAAACCAGGCTCTTCTTTCAAACCACGGTTCGGCACTGGCGCGCGTCTCTCGCCCAGTTTGGCCTCATGCTCGGTCTCCTCAGCCTCGGCGTGGCGGTTTTCGTCGCGGTCCGCCTGGCCAACCGCGCCGCGGTTTCCAGCTTCGCCCACTTCACCGACACGTTGACCGGGCAGAGCGATTGGATCATTCGGCCGCTGACCGGTGCCTTGCCGGAAACGACCTTGGGCGAACTTCGGCAGGCGTTTGGAAGCCGGCCGGTGGATCTCTTGGGCGTGGTGGAAACGGCCGTGCAGGTTCGCGGCGAATCCCGCAGTTCCTCCGCCGTGCTTTCCGGAGGGAAGAACCTGACCCTCCTTGGCGTCGATTTGCTCGCGGTGGGAAATTTGGCCGAGGCCAAGGGAAAGGCCCGTCTTTCGCCAGAGCGTAGTTTTGGGTCGAATACGGCGGGGAAAAACCTGCCCAACCAGCTCTGGGTGAGTCCGCGTTCGGGTTACAAAGCGGGGCAGCGTCTCGCCATCACCTTTGGGGATCGGGTGGGGGAGTTGAACGTGGCGGGCACCATCCCCGTGCTTTCCGGAGAAAACGCCGCGCCGGATAACCTGGCAGTGATGGATTTGCCGGACCTGCAAAAATTGTTCGGCCGCCCCGCTCAGCTCGACCGAATCGAAATCGTGGTCGAAACCGGTGCCCAAGCCGACCGAGTTCGGCAGGAGGTGGGAAAATTGGCCGCGGAGCTGGGCCAGGGTCGTTGGACGGTGGATACCGCGGGGGCGAATCGCGAAACCGCCGCCACCATGACAGCGGCGTTCCGCCTCAACCTCACCGTCCTCTCGCTGATCGCGCTGCTCGTCGGACTGTACCTGATTTTTCAAACCCTCGATGGGGCGGTGGTCCGACGTCGAGCCGAGATCGCCATCCTGCGTTCCCTCGGGGTACCGGCGCGCTGGATACAGCAGCTCTGGCTGGCGGAGGCGGCCGTGCTCGGATTGATCGCGGGGATTGTCGGCGCCTTGGTCGGCTGGGGTGGGGCGCAATGGGCGGTGCGACTGATCGGCCGCACCATCGATACGCTTTATTTTCCGACCTCGGCCCGGTCGGCGGGACTGGACGGCCGAGAGGCTGCGCTGGCCATCGTCCTCGGAGTCGGCGCGAGTTTGGTCGCGGGTTGGTACCCGGCGCGCCAAGCTGCCCGGACTTTGCCCGCCCAGTTTCTGGGCCGGCATGCGGTGGTCGCGCCGCGGAGCAGCAGGCGCACCTTGTTTTGGGGTTTCGCCATCGCGCTGGTCGGTGTAGTGACTTCTCGCTTACAGCCCCTCTCGCTCGGACCCGGACTGCGTTTCCCGCTCGGCGGCTATCTCGCGGCTTTCCTTTGGATTTTTAGCGCCGGCATCCTCACCGCCGGCGCTCTTCCGTTTCTTGCTTGGGCGGGTGAGTCGTTTGGACGACGCTCAGTCGCGTTTCGCGTCGCGGTCAGCCACCTCCGCCTCCCGACCACCCGGCATCGGTTCGCGGTGGCGGCCCTGGTCTGTGCGATCGGCATGGCGGCGGGGATGGCGATTTTGATCGCGAGCTTTGAAGGCTCGATTCGCGGCTGGATCGAAGAGTCGCTCCAGGCCGACCTCTATATCACCTCTCGCGCCTCGAGGAGCGCCTCGGACTCGAGTCGAATTTCCGTGGCCACCGTCCAACGTTTCGCCGCCGATCCGGCGGTGGCGGGAATCACGACTCGGGTTTACCGCGAGGTGAAGGTCGACGGTTTAACCACCACCCTGGGGGGTATTGATTTATCGGATGCATCGGTTCGCGCGGCGTTTCGTTGGCTGGAAGCTCCAAAGGCCGAGGCCGGACGGGTGAGCGATCCCGACACCACGGCATTGGTCAGCGAAAGTTTCGCCGATCGATTTCACCGGCACCGGGGAGAGCAGATCCGTCTCCTCACACCCGATGGAGAGAAAATCCTCACCATCGCTGGAGTCTACACCGACTACGCGAGCGAGCGCGGTATTCTCGCGGTGGAGCGAACGACGGTGCAGCGCTGGTTTCACGATGACTCCGTGACCCATGTATCGGTCACATTGCGACCGGGCGTGGCCTCCAACGAAGTCCGCCAGCGCTGGGCCGAGGCTTATCCGGGATTGATCTTTTTTGAAAATGCTTCGTTGCGAAAACAGATCCTGGCGGTTTTCAGCGAGACCTTTTCCGTCACCTATGCGCTGGAAGTGATCGGCGTGGTGGTGGCGATTTCCAGTCTGGCGATCAGCCTGGCCAGTGTCCTGTTGGACCGGCGCGACGAGCTCACCACTCTCCGTGCCCTGGGCTTTCGCCGGTCCGAACTGGCCTGGAGCGCGTGCGGCGAGGGCGTGGCGATCGCGACCTGCGCGGTAATCGGCGGACTGACCTTGAGCCTCGCGCTGGGTTGGTTACTCATCTTTGTGATCAATAAGCAATCGTTTGGTTGGACCCTGGGATACGCTGTGCCACAGGGGCCGCTCGGCGCGCTGGGCCTGAGCACCATCGCGGTCTCGGCGCTTGTATCCTATGGGGTAGGACGCTGGGGAGCCTCGCTTGCGGCCGACCGCGTAGAATGATGAAGCACGTTGCCTTCATTGCTTTCCTCGCCGCGCTGTGCGCCTCGTCTCCGCTGCGAGGACGGGCGGATTTTTCGCTGCCTCGGCCCGATCCGACTTTTCATTTTCCGGCCGACCACGGAAGCCATCCGGATTTTAAATTGGAGTGGTGGTATGTGACCGGGCGTCTCGTCGGTCAGGGCGAAACACGGTACGGGTATCAAGCGACTTTTTTTCGCACCGTGATGACCGAGGGGGAAAAGGAACCGACCACGATTTACCTGGCCCATATGGCGCTGCTCGAAGTGAAGACGGGTCGGTTTATTTATCAGACCCGGCTCAATCGCGAAGGCTGGGACGCCTCCGCCGCGGTCGGCCACCTTGCGTTGACGAATGGCCCCTGGTCCTTGCGGATGAATCGGGAGGCCGAGACGATGGTAGTGAAAGGGGGGATACGCAGCGAGGCGGAATTCGATCTTCGCCTCACGCCGGAGAAACCGCTGGTCCTCTTCGGCGAAAACGGCTTCTCGCGCAAGGGAGCGGAACCGTCGGCCTCCAGTTACTATTTGACCTTCACCCGCCTGAAGACCGAAGGAACCCTCCGCGTCGGGGGCAACGAGCTGCAGGTTGAAGGTCTCTCCTGGATGGATCACGAGATCAGCAGCAGCCAGTTGGGCGCGGGACTGGTCGGTTGGGACTGGGTCTGTATCCAGCTTCTGGATGGACGAGAGCTCATGATGTACCGCCTGCGTCGGGCGGATGGCACAAGCGATCCAGCATCGACATTGACCTGGGTCGATTCGGCCGGGAAAACCCGGACGCAGCCTTTTGCCTGGCGCCCGCAGACCACCTGGCAGAGTCCGGAAACGGGAGGACGTTATCCCAGCCGGGTCGAGCTGGAAACCGCGGATCCCGCCACGGGAGAGAAACGGATTTTCGTCCTGGAGCCTCTGGCGGAGAATCAGGAGTTAGCCGCCGGCCCCGGCGGCATCGCCTATTGGGAAGGCGCCTGCCGCGTGCGCGATTCGACCGGAAAAGAAATCGGTTCCGCTTATCTGGAACTCACTGGGTACGTGAAGCCGCTGAAATTTTAGCCCCAGATGATTTCTCTCAAGGCGCGGTTCCCCATTTTTTTATAAACGCGATTTGCGCGGCGCCGTCTGGAATATCGGTCAACTTGGGATCGGTGAGAAACCGCAGCGGGTAAGCTGCGTCGAGGGAAACCACGGTGACTTGTTTTTCTTTCACCTTAAAAAACGCCCGCCAGGCGCCGCAGCCGATCTCGAAGGTGATGCCGTCGCGGCGCCGAATTCGGCGCGTGCGGTGCGGGGTCGGATCGCGTTCCAGCAGTTCGATCAACCGAGGACGAAAGTCGATCGACCATCCCTCGATCAGCCAAGCGGCTTGCTCCTCGGCCAAAGGAGCGAAACTGACGGAGAATTCCGGCGGCGAGCGGAGCGCTGTATCCACTTCCTCAATCCAGCCGGCGTTCTCGGTCGGAAAGGAGTCGTAAGCGGGCACGTAGGGTTTGATGTCGAAAACGGGTGTGCCGTCGACCAGATCGCAGGGCCCCAGGATCAGCCGCAGCCCGTCGACGCGGAGGAGCTGGACAGGAGTCAGGCCCAGTGGATTCGGCCGATGGGGAGAACGGGTGGCGAAGACCCCTCGTCGTTGCGCGGGCCCGCGGGGCGGGAGGACCATGGGGCGCCACGTGGTGTTGCGGTGAAACCACCAGAGCAGCCAAATCCGAGAAAAGCCGGCGAGATCGTGAAGCGCTTCCCGGTATCCGCTTTCTGGTAACAGCTCGAGCACGTTGCGCTCCGGCTGAGTCTCGACCGGTTGATGGAGCGCTTGAAATTTGACCTGCTTCTGGGTGCGGACGAAGCCGATCGGCTGGAGCGTGAGGGAAGGAGGCACGGGAACCGGGAAGAGTTAGCTGGTTTTGGCCGCGCTGGCTCTCTTCTTTTTGCGCTCCTCGCGCACAATGCGTCGAACCCGCCAGCGGTGCCAACTGTTCACGATGAACCCAGGACACCGCGGCGCGCCACACCGACAGGGATGGAGCCGCCATTCATTGAAGGGAAAACCATAGTCGAAGGTGAGCTCTTCTCCGGGCGGGATGTCGCGCTTGGCGATGATCCAGATTCGTCCTTGGATGTTTTCCGCGGTGCAATTGGGGGCGCAGGAATGATTGATCAAACGGGCGATATTTTTCCGCGTGCGTCCGTCGAGATCCCAACGTTGGTTGAGTTCGAAAATATAAACGCAGCTGTCCTCGCCCCGCCGCTGCCGTTCCAAGCGTTCCTGCTCCCGGCGTTTGGCCTCGGCTTTGGTGATCCGTTCGCCGGTGTATTCGAGCACGCGGGTTCCCGCAGGGATAAGCTGCCGCGCATAAACGCCGCGGCCATGAATGGCGGATTTGCGCGCCTGTACCCACTTTGAGGTGACAGCTCCGGTCGATTTTTTCGATGCAGTCGAAGGCATACTCGGCCCCACGCTGCTGAGCCCGCCGCACAAAACAAGTCAGGGATGACGAAGATTTTTCGGTGCGAGAGGGATCGCGAAATCTTTTGCTCAAAGCTGCTCGAGCGCGATTTTGGCCCCGAGGTTGTCCGCTGAGGCCGCGAGCGCGGTGGTCAATTCGACTCGGGCCTGCTCCGTTTCGCCGAGCCCGGCATGGCCTAACCCAGCGGCATAATGATCCGCCGCATTTAGGCTGGCCGTCGTTTTCGCGGTCGAAGCTTGGATCAGCTCACGCAGGGCTGTATCCGCTTTTTCCTTCTGCCCGAGTTTGATCCCGGCGAGCGCCTGATAGTAGCGCTGGGTGGCCCGGCGAAAGGCTTCGCCCGCGTTTTCGGAGTCGCTCGCGCGACGTGAGCTGTCCGGCTTCGCGGTTGAGGCGCGGTCCCAGGCCTCTCGCGCTTTGGCCATATCTCCTAACTTCTCGTAAGCCGAACCGACCCAGTAGGCCGTCTCCGCGGTGCGCGCTTCGGTGTCGTAGGCCCGCAGGTTGACCGGGAACTTCGAGGCCACCTCGAAGTCGGCCAAGGCCTCGCGGGTTTGGTTTGTCCTTAGCCGTTGAATACCGCGAGCGAGGTGAGTGTCGATCCAAGAATCGCCGGCATTAAAACGCGTGCCGCCTTCCCAGATGTTGAAAGTGTGTTGCTCAAGCAGGGCGATCGCTTCGTCGACTTTGCCAACGAAGGTTTTCAATCCGATCAGGCGCGCGACGCACTCGTCGTGATGGATTAGCGCGGGTTGGTGCGCTTCGAACAAGGCCAGGCGTTTTTCCACCGGCGTATTCACGGCTGAATACAGCGTATCCAGTTCCGCGAAGTGCGTGGGGTAGGCGTCGGTCAGAGCGACGGCTTTCTCGAGGGCCGCGATCGCCCTGGTATTTCGATCTTCGCCTGTCCCGTGCGCGTAGGCTTGCGCGAGGTTTCGCCAGGTCATGGGGAAACTCGGGTCGAGCGCCGCTGCTTTTTCCCAAAGGGCAATCGCCTCGGCCGGCTGCCAGTCGAAGAGGAGATTGCCCAGATAGTAGCTCGCGTGGGAATCGTTTGGATTCACCTCGAGCACACGGCGTAAGACCGGGATGAGTTCGGCTTGAAAAGGGAAAACGTAAGCGGGCGATTGCTCGGCTGCTGATTTCCGCAGCGCGGCGGCTTGATCGGCGTGGCCGAGGCGCTCCGCGAAATCGGCCAAGTAATAGTGGAGAAGGGGTGACACTTGGGCTGCGCCTGTCGCCTGCGCGATCACCCGGCTCAGCACCTCCGAGCCTTCGCGCCAAAGGCCAGCGTTGCTGAACTCGGCCGCGAGTTCTTGGGCCGTGGCAGGATACGCGTTGAGGGTGCGGAAGAGCGATCGGTCGTCGGCGTCGGAGCGGGAGAGCAGCCAGCGCTCGGCCGCGAGCCGTACATCGAGGGGATCGGTTTTTCGAAGTCCGGTGGCGATGGTCTCGCGCGCTTCCTCGGCCCGGTTGAGGTGCCGGAGGAGCGTTGCCTTCAGGCCATAGGCGCGGACATCGAGCGCGTTGGCGTCGAGCGAGCGATTGACGAATTCAAGTGCGGCTTCGTCGTCGCCGCGCGCGCCGGCAATCTCGGCCAGCGAAAAATAAGAAGGCGCGCGCCACTCCTGGCCCCAGCTGGCTTTGAAAAACGCGTCGTAGGCCTCGTCGTTGCGGTTCTGCGCCTTGAGCGCGACGCCGAGGTAATAGAGCGGTTCGGCGTTTTTTGGCGTGGTGTACTTCGCGGTCAGCCGAGCAATCGCCGCCCGAAAATGCTGCTCGGCCTCGCGGTAGCGCGCGCTCCGCAAGGCGCGCAGGCCCAGTCCGGTGTGGGCCGCGGTATTGCCGGCGTCACGACGGAGGACTTCCTCCCAGTACGGTTCGGGCTCACGATCGGGATCATGAAACTGATCGATCCGTTGACCCGCGAGATAGAGTTCCTCGTCTGTTTTGTAGTCCTGCGGCGGCAAAGGCGGCTTAACCGGCTCGGGCAGATCGGCGACGGGGGCCAGTCGTAGTGGAGAATAGGAGACAAGTTCGCGGCCGTCGACCCAGAGCGAGGCGGAGACCTCGTGTTCATCCGTGCCGGAAGGAAGCGCGATGGTTTTGGTATACGGTTTGGCTGGGTCGATCGCGACGGATTCCTCGGAAAGGATTTTTCCTCGCGCGCTCAGGCGAGCACTCGCGCGCGGGCGCGGAGCGGTGGTGTAGAAGCCGAAGTGCGCCTGGCCGTCCTTGATCTCGAGATTCACCGCGGCCTCGCGATTGGCTTTCTTCACTCCGCCGATTTCGCGGAAGGGATACCAATACATCTCGAATGCCCGGGCCTCGTAGGGTTGGAGCCAGGAGTAATCAGGCTGGTTATCGGAGTAGGCGCCGACCATCAGCTCGATGTACGGCCCGTCGGTGTCGGTCAGGACATTGTCCCACATCCTTCCGCGCGGACCGTTGCCCCAGGTCCAAAATTTTTTCCCGGGCACGATGTGGTGATCGGCGATGCTCATCGTGCCGGCCTCTTTGCCATGATCGTAGCCGGCGAAAAAGTCGTCCGAATAATTCCAGGCGAACATCGAATTGGCCGCCTGGTGATTCTTGTACCAGCTGACATCAATGTGGTCCCAATTCACGCCCCCGTACGGTTTGGTTGCGATCGGCCAGGTGGTGAACTCGCGTTTGAAATGATGGGTGACGAACTGCGTGCTGGGTGGGAAAATGATTTGGTAATTTTCATTCGTGTTCACCGCCACGTTGGCGAAGCAGAGCATGGTGTTGACCATCGGCGTGCGATTGAGGATGCGCACGGAACACTGCAGGACGTTGCTTCCGGGATGGAGGGTGTAGCCCACCGCCCAGCGCATACGATGGCGAATTTCGAGTTCCCCGACCCAGACCGTCTTGCTGCCATCGGGGTTTTCCTCGGTTCGGTATTGAACCGGCAGATACGTGCTGGCGCGATGATGGTGGGGGATGTTCCACTCGATTCCGCCGGAAATCCACGCGCCGATCAGCCCGATCAGCGCGGGCTTGATCACGTGCTGGCGGTAGACGAAGTCGTACTGGTTCGTCTTGTCCACCGCGGAGAAAAGCCGTCCGCCGAGTTCCGGGGCGAGGCCGATTTTAACGTATTCGTTTTCCAGATATACCAGGTGGTAGGTTTGATCCGCTTTCTGGTTGGTCAGGTTGCTGTAGAGTGGATACGGATACGTCCGACCCTCCGCGCCCTGGGACATCCGCCCGAAATAGAACATCGGACTCGGATCGGGCGGACCGGATTGGTAGGTCGGAATGACCTCGTCGACTTCAGTGAGAGTGACCGGAGCCGCGGCGAGGGTGGAAGCACCGCAGCCCAGCAAAACCAAAGCCAGGGAGAAAAAGGGTAGGGGTTTCATCATATCGTTTTCGTTCTTTACTCAGAAACGTTACTTCTTTGATCACCCGTGGGTTGGGAAGTTTAGGTTAGGAATATTTTACAGAAGAGAACAAAGGAAACGAAGAGGGACTGGTCGTTCGATAGTCCAACTTCCACTTCGCGCTCTTAAGGTAGAAACTCGCTTCTTTTAATCTGCTCTTCGTTCTCTTCGTTTGCGTATGTAAAATGGATCGAGTGAGTTCGACATTCGAAGGGAGGTCAGGCCGCGCCGATGATTCACTGAATCGCTTTGATCCCGAGGCCCATCGCGTCCTCGGGCGTGCCGACCTCGGACGCGCGGGGTTTGCGGCTGAAGGGTTTGATTTTGCCCGCGTGCACTTTGAAAAGACGGGCGTGAGTCGCTTTGGCGCTCGCGACTAACTCGGGGTAAGGACGATCGGTCACGTCGACCCACCCGATATTGTAATTTTCGCCGTCGCCCCGACCCGTGACCGGTTGATCGATCCATTGAAACCAATGGGTCCCCATCACCGCGGGATGCGCGGCGGCATTTTCGACGTAGTAGCGGTAGGCGATGCCGCGTTCCTCCTGGTTCATCGCCTGGACCAATCCCGGGGCCATGCCGCGGTTCGGCACGCCGATGTGAAACTCGCCGATCAAGATGGGCAGGCCGGTGAGTTTGTAGACGTTGTCGAGCAACTCGCGGGGAGGCGTCCAGCGGTATTTGTTCAGGCTATACACGTCGAAGACCTTCGCGAGTTTCACCACGTAGTCGGGCGGTGTACCGCCGAAACGAATACCGAGATTGAGGTGGTTCGGGTCGTATTTCTTGACCGCGGCATTGATCACCGCGAGGTAACGCTCGAAGGCGTCGAGCACCAACTGACGGCGACGTTCGGGCGTGTCGCCCTTGGCCAGTTCGGCTTGAAAACGCTTCTGCATCTCCGTGGCTGGGCCGGCGAGCACGAGGTCGACCAGCTGACTCTCCCGCGCCGGCCAGGGCGGCTCGTTGCCGATGAAATAACCGAGGAGGTAGGGATCGTCCTTGCGCGGCGTGAGTTGGCGCGCCGCTTCCGTATCCACGCGTTCGACAAAGGCCTCGGAATAGACGTCGGGCAGACCCATGATGGAGTGGTCCGTTTGCCAACCGCGGAGGGTCAGGACGTAGGGCTTTTTTCGCGACGGATCGGCCAGGGCCTCGTTCAACGCGCTGCCGTAAGACGTATTCAAACCCCAAGCACTGAGCCGCTCGGTCGTCAGCTGGGCCCAGGACGCGCGATAGTCGTCGCCGAAGCGCCGCTGCAGATTGCTGGTGTAGAAAGAAGACTGCGGCCCCCAGCGATTAGGCAGGCCAGGCGTCGGGGGCAGCGGGGCGGGAATCTGGGCGAAGTAGTCTTCTCGGCCGGTCGTGCGCGTGCCCATGGCCGGGCCGATTCCGTTCACCCCGGTCGAGTAGAAGAGGTGTCCTTCTGGAGTCACGAACCACCACCGCCCGTCGACTTTTTCGACCCGGAAAAAACCGGTTGCCTTTGCCTGAGTGGAGAGAAAGCCGCCGTAGGTGTCGCGATCCGGGAAGGCCGAGTGCTGCAAGGCGCTCATTTCGGACAACCAGGCTTTTTTCAATTCCTCTTCGTCGTGGGCCTTGCCCGGCCACTCGAGATGAGTGTATTGGCCGAATGGATCGACCAGCGGCTTGCCCTCCAAAACATCGTCGCCCGGATCGGTTTTGGAGAGACGGACGGAACGGACCTCAAGCGTCGCTTGGCCCACGGGATAACGCATCACCACGCTCAGCCCCTGTACCTCGGTCGTTGGCCCGTGGCCGCCGGCCTCGATGTTGATCCAATAGGAGTTGCGCGGTTGATTGACCGTGGCGGCGAGGTCGTTGGCGTCGCCCAGGCCTTCGCGGTAAAACCGCAGCGGGATGGAGGCGCGGACCCAGACGCCGGCGTAAGGGTGGATTCGCTTGGAAATCACGCCCTGCGCGGTCTTCAAGCCGAGTTCGAAGCGCTGGGTCGAGGAGGCGCGAAACTCGAGGACGAGAAAATCGTATCCGCTCCAGTCCGACGGCAAATCGGGATTGAGCTCCTTGAGCGTCCATTCCGCAGTCGAGATCGGCTGGTTGAAGGTGACGCGTTTGGTATCGGAGGCATGGATATGCAGACAGCAAGAGCCGAGAAGCGCGAGCACGACCGCGAGCCGTGGCCAGAAAGCAGTTGAACGCAGGCGACGGTGGGCAGACGGGGAAAGGTTCGTCATGACGGAGCAGGGGTGAACGAAGAACGCGGCTCAACAGCCAAGCCACCCCCTGCCCGTTGCAAACCTGGAAAATTCTGACCGACCGAAACACCCGCCGCTTGGGGCCGGCTGGTGCCTACATCGCGTGGGCGAATCGGCGTAGTCTCTTACCGACTACATTAGAGACGTTGGGAGAATCCCGCCCGCGTAGGTCCGGCAGGAGTGTTCGCTTTCCCGTTCCTCGGCTGCCGCTCAGTGCGCGGGGTGTCCGCGATTTGACCCGAAAACGCGCGCGGTTTCCCGCTGATGCTGGGCTTTCACCTGGGCGTAAAATTGAAAGAAGAGACCTGCGACCTCTTGGCTGTCGGCGTAGACCGCGATCTTTTCGGGCAACGGACGGCCGGTTTCGTCATATGCTTTCGGCGAGACCAGAATGTGGGCTTCCAAACCGGCTTCGTGTATTGCTTCGTCAATACGCTCCCGGTGCAGGCCTTTGTAGTTCCGCAAAAACGTCCAATCGCTGGGCGCCGCGTGGCTCCGACGAAACGTGCAGACCCGGCGGCCAAAGAAACGGAAGGGTAGGAAATACATAAGCGGGGTGAGCGAGAGGTTAGCTTAACGCTTCTTCTTCTACTATCGGTACCCCAGGCAGAAATGTTACCGGATTTTTGCGCACCGGGTTGGGAAGGGTCGAAATAACGGGAGGTTTACCGCACCGGCCGAGCGCACGCGGCCCGGGACTTGAGGCTGGGACCGGGTGACGGAGTTTTTCCGGCCCAGACTTGTCTCACCTCGCGCAAGTCTTCCTTCTGCGATGATGTCACCGCCCGTCGAGTCCACCGCGCCACTTGCCCCCTTGCCCGGATCGCCCGATCCCGATGCGGTGTTGGCCAAGTTTCTCGAGGTGATGGCCGCGCGGGGGCTGGAACTTTATCCCGAGCAAGAGGAAGCCATCCTCGAGCTGTTCGCGGGACGTAACATCATCCTCAATACGCCCACCGGCTCTGGAAAATCGCTGGTTGCCACCGCCTTTCATTTCAAGGCCCTTTGCGCCGGCGAGCGTTCGGTTTACACCTGCCCGATCAAGGCCCTGGTCAACGAAAAGTTTCTCTCCCTCTGCCGCGATTTTGGAGCGGAAAACGTCGGGATGATGACGGGGGACGCGAGCGTAAATCGCAGCGCCCCGATCCTCTGCTGCACGGCGGAGATTTTGGCCAACCTCGCGTTGGCCCATGGCGCGGACTGCAGTATCCGCGCGGTGGTGATGGACGAGTTTCACTACTATTCCGACACCGATCGCGGCTACGCCTGGCAAGTGCCGCTCCTCACCTTGGCCAATTCGCGGTTCTTGCTTATGTCGGCGACGCTGGGAGCGACCGAGTTCTTCGAGCGGGACTTAGAGCGGCTGACCGGGGCGCCGTCCCTCACCATTCGGAGCGACCGACGGCCCGTGCCCTTGGAATTTGAATACTCGGAGGTGCCGCTGGCGGAAAAGGTCCAGGAGTTGGTCACGCTCAAACGCGCGCCGATCTACTTAGTTTATTTCACTCAACGCGCCGCCTCGGAAGCCGCGCAAGCGCTGATGAGCTTGAACGTATGCTCGCGCGAGGAGAAGGCGGTGCTCGCGACCGAGTTGGAGCGCATGAAGTTCACCAGCCCCTACGGCAAGGACATGAAGCGCTGGCTGCGCAATGGCATCGGGGTGCATCACGCGGGCTTGCTCCCGAAGTACCGCGTGCTGGTCGAGCAGCTGGCCCAGCGCGGCTTGCTCAAGCTGATTTGCGGAACGGATACACTGGGGGTGGGAATCAACGTGCCAATCCGCACCGTGGTCTTCACCCAACTCTGGAAATACGACGGGAAGAAAGCGGCCATCCTCAGCGTGCGCGATTTTCGGCAGGTGGCGGGTCGGGCCGGGCGCCGGGGCTACGACGACAAAGGGTACGTGGTGATTCAGGCGCCGGAGCACGTGATCGAGAACAAACGGGCGGAGGAGAAAGCGGCGAGCGATCCGAAAAAACAGAAGAAGTTGGTCAAACAGCGCGCGCCCGAGGGTGAAGTCGGCTGGGACGCGAAAACCTTCGAGAAACTGATGACCGCGCCCTCGGAGGGTTTGGTTTCGCGTTTCGATGTATCCCATGGGATGTTACTTCTCGTGCTGGGGCGCGACGCCGACGGCTGCCGCGCGATGCGCCAGTTGATCGCCGACTCGCACGAGACCGCGCACAAGAAAAAGGCCCTGCGGCACAAGGCCTTTCAACTCTTCCGCTCGTTGCTCGAGCGCCGTATCATAGAATGGATACCGCCCCAGCCGTCGGGGCGAAAGCTGCGGGTCAACGTCGAGCTGCAGGACGATTTTTCCCTCCATCAAACGCTCTCGCTCTACCTGATCGACACGGTGCCGCTGCTCGATCGCGAGTCGCCCGATTATCCCTTCGACGTGCTGACCCTCTGTGAATCGATTGTGGAAAATCCCGAGGCGATTCTGCGCCGGCAAGTGGATCGCTTGAAGGGAGAAAAAATCGAGGAGATGCGCGCCGCGGGCATTCCCTACGAGGAACGAATGGAGAAACTCGAAGAAGTGGAGCATCCCAAACCGCTCCGGGAGTTTTTATACGAAACCTTCAACCAGTTCGCGAAGGCCCATCCCTGGGTCGGGGAGGAGAACGTTCGACCGAAGTCGATCGCCCGCGAGATGTACGAGCGTTACCTCTCGTTTGCGGAGTATGTAAGGGCGTACGAACTACAGCGGTCGGAAGGACTGTTGCTGCGCCACCTCTCGCAGGTGTGGAAGGTGCTTTCCCAGACCGTGCCGGAGAGCTTCAAGACCGAGCCGGTGGTTGAAATGGAGGTGTATTTTCGCGAGCTGATTCGCGGCGTGGATTCGAGTCTGCTCGAGGAATGGGAACGCCTCCGCAATCCCGAGTACGTGGCCAGCGAGGCGGCGGATAAACCGAATCGACCGGCGACGTATGATATTACTCGTGACACAGCGGAGTTTCGCCGCGTGGTCCGAGCGGCGGTGTTGTCGTTCCTGCAGGACGTCGCGGCCCGCGACTGGGAGAGCGCGGCGGGAAAAGTGGATACACCGTCCACCGTCACGCCGACGCCGACGCGGGAAGAGTGGGCGAGGGCCTTGGAAAAACAATTCGCTCCTTATTTCGAGTCGCGCGGACGTTTTCGACTCGATCCGGAAGGCCGCGCGGCCAAGCACACGTATTTTGAAGTGGATACAGAGCAGAACCAGTGGGTGGTCTCTCAGGTCTTGATCGACCCGGCAGAGCAGAACGATTGGGAGATTGTCATCCGCATTCTTTTGCCTTCCTCGCGCGTTGAAAATCGCGCGGTTTTGGAATGGGCAGGACTGTCGTTAATTGGCCAATGACAGGCATTAATTGAGCAATTCGGAGATTGCGTCCGGTCAAAAACTTGTGATCATAGGGGCGGTTCGCCACTGAGTCCTCAAGTCTTCCCCTGGCTTATCGATTATCAGTGGCAGTGGTCGTCGTGTTACCCGACGAATGCTATGAATACCCTAAATATCCCTGGAGCCGAATTGACGCGGACACCCCCCGCGGACTGGCCAGACGCCGTGACGGAAGAGTGGTGCCGGATGCACCGTCTGATTGATGAACTGACGATCGTACAACGTCGTTTGGGAACTCCGTTCGAGGAATCGGACGATTTTTTAAAGGTGCGCGGTTTAGGCAGTGTGATCCGGGAAAAGCTGGATCAACTCAGCCCGTGGTTGCAAACGTCCATTGAAGTGGATGAAGAACAGCCAGTTGCATAAAAACTAGCGCGATTTCGGCCTTTACTTGATTAGTTTACTAAGGAAACCCTTTTCACTTGATCGCAGCGTCGGGTGAGGGCATGTTGGATTTATTTTCCAATGAGCTCTGATCCTGTGGCAGCGAAGCCTCTGAGTGCGAATGAAGGCCTGAAGGCCGCCTCCAATTTTTTGCGAGGTTCGATTTCCAAGGAGATCGCCGACACGTCGACGGGCGCGATCTCGGACGACAGCGGCCAGCTGACTAAATTTCACGGCCTATATCTGCAGGACGACCGCGATCTGCGGAAGGAGCGCAATCGGCTGAAGCTGGAAAAGGCGTATTCCTTCATGCTGCGCGTTCGTTTGCCCGGCGGACGTTGCACCCCTCAGCAGTACCTCGCGCTCGATCGCTTGGCCGATGAATGTGCGAACGGCAGCCTGCGCCTCACCACGCGTCAGACCTTTCAATTTCACGGTGTGGTCAAGGGGCATCTCAAGCCGCTGATTCGCGGCATGCACCAAGTGATGTTGGACTCGATTGCGGCCTGCGGTGACGTCAATCGCAACGTCATGGCTCCGGCGAATCCGGAGCGTTCGCCGGTGCACCAGCAGGTCTACGAGTTGGCCAAAAATTTTAGCGACTTTGCTCTGCCCAAGACTCGCGCCTATCACGAAATTTGGATTGAGGACGAACTCGTGGCTGGCGGTGAACCGGAGGTCGAACCGATGTACGGGCCGACCTATCTGCCGCGCAAATTCAAGACCGGCTTCGCGGTCCCGCCGTCGAACGACGTCGATGTTTATTCTCAGGATCTGGGCTTCATCGCGATCGTCGAAAACGGCCAACTGGTGGGCTTCAATGTCGCGGTCGGTGGAGGAATGGGCATCAGTCATGGAAACCCGGATACGTTCCCTCGCTTGGCCGACGTGATTGGGTTCATTACCCCGGACCAGGTGAATGCGACCGGGCACGCCGTGATCACCGCTCAGCGCGACTATGGTGACCGCACCAATCGCAAGCACGCCCGCCTCAAGTACACGATCGAGGACCGCGGGATCGCGTGGTTCAAGGCCGAGGTCGAAAGCCGCACCGGCTTCGCGTTTGCGCCGGCTCGTCCGTTCACCTTCACAACCATTGCCGACGATTACGGCTGGCATCGGGCGATCGACGGCACGTCGTTCCACATGATGTTCATTCTCTCCGGACGTATCAAGGATACGGAGACAGTGAAGCTGCGGACCGCCTTGCGCGAGATCGCGCAGGTGCACACGGGAGATTTCCGGCTCACGCCCTCGCAAAACCTCAGCATTTCCGGAGTGACCGATGCGCAACGGCCGATCATCGAAGGCATTTTGGCCAAGTATGGCCTGAGCGAGACCCACAAGCAGAGCGGTCTGCGCCTGAACGCGCTTTCCTGCGTGGCCTTGCCGACCTGCGGCCTGGCGCTGGCGGAGAGCGAACGCGCGCTCCCGGGCTTGCTCGACAAATTTGAAACCGTGCTCGAGGAGGCTGGTTTGCGCCACGATGCGATCAGCCTGCGCGTGACGGGTTGTCCCAACGGCTGCGCTCGTCCCTTCCTGGCCGAGATCGGCCTGGTCGGAAAAGGCCCGAACAAGTACGCCTTGTATCTAGGAGCCAAATACGACGGCACCCGCTTGAACAAGCTCTTCGCTCCCTCGGTCAGCTTGGAGGACAGCGTCACCCTTCTCACTCCGATCATCAAACGCTACGCGGTGGAACGTCAGCCCGGCGAGGGCTTCGGCGACTTCTGTGCGCGGACCGTATTGCCGGAGCAAGCGGCGGCGGCCGCTGCTGCGGCGGTTCCCGCTGCCGCCTCCGCGGCGGTAGCGTAGGGCTGGTTTTTATACGCCTGCGGCGGTGAAGTCGCAGGCGTGGGACCGCTCGGCACGGCCTCCGTTTTAGGTCTGCATCACCCGCGCGCTGGCCGGGGGTGCCATCATCGCGATCTTCTCGCGGAGAACGTCGATGGTGAAGGGCTTTTGGAGGAAAGCGGCGAGATTGAGCCCGTCGAAGCGGCGGGTGGCCTCGTACTGGTCGAAGCCGCTCATCAAAACCGCGCGGAGACCAGGCCGGAGGACGCGGAGTGCTTGCAAGGTGGATACGCCGTCGAGGTCGGGCATGGTCAGGTCGAGGAGCACGCCGTCGATCGTCTGCGAGGATTGTTGAATCAAGGCGACGGCCTCGGCTCCGTTGCTAGCGGAAAGCACGCGATAACCCTGTCGGCGAAGCGCGACGGCGGCGATGTCGCGGACCCCGGGCTCGTCGTCGACCACCAGGATGGTGCTATTGGCCGGATTGGCCTGCTGAACCTGCGCGGCCGGAGCGGGTGCGGGCGCTTTGACCCCACTGGAAAGCGCGGGAAAAAAGGCGCGGAAGGTCGAGCCCTTGCCGACTTCGCTTTGGACATCGAGCGCGCCGCCGCGCGAGCGAATGATCCCTTGAACCGCGCAGAGTCCCAACCCACGACCGGTGAATTTGGTGGTGAAAAACGGTTCGAAAATCCGGCGCATCGTTTCCGGCGTCATTCCCGCTCCGGTATCCGAAATCTCAACACAGACGAACGGGCCCGCGACGGCGTCGCCGGGGAAGGTCAAGGTGGCGAGCTGTTCCTTGGTCAAGGACGAAAGCCGGCTGGCCAGCGTGACCCGGCGCGGTTGCGGGCCGAGCGATTCGGCGGCGTTGATCACGAGATTCATGATGACCTGGCGCATCCGGCCAGGGTCGCCGAGAATCGCGGGCAGGTTGGGGGTGAGATCGATGCAGAGGCGAGCGTCCTTCGGCACCGAGGCGTGGAGCAGCTCCATCGTCTCGTTGACCAGCGTATTCATATCGAGGTGACGCAGCGCCACCTGGCCCTTGCCGGCGTAGGCCAACATCTGTTCGCACAGTTCAGCGGCACGGCAGGAGCTCTTCTCGATTCGGGCGAGGTGCTCGTCGAGGTGGGAACCAGGAGCGATGTCGAGTTTGGCCAAGGAGGCGCTGCCGAGAATTCCGGTGAGAATATTGTTGAAGTCGTGGGCGATGCCGCCGGCCAACACGCCGAGGCTTTCCAGGCGCTGGGTTTCCTCGAACTTCCGTTGAAAAACCCGGCGTTCTTCCTCGACCCGAAGCCGCTCCTGGCTCTCGCGTTTCAGATCGTCGAGGGCCTTGACCAGTTCGGTCGTGCGGGTGGCGACCCGGCTTTCCAGATCGGCCAGCTGAGCCTTGGTTTGCTGGCGCAAAAACCATTTTTCGGTCAGGGCGGTGGCCAATTGGAGGACCTCGACGTTGTCGAAGGGTTTGCGCAAGAGAACCCACTGGTCGGGGTAGATCAGCTGAGCGGTCATGTCGCTCCAGGAGTGATCGGAATAGGCGGTGCAGATCACCACCTGAAGATCTGGGTCGATTTGCCAGAGCCGCGCTGCTGTAGCGATCCCGTCGATACCGGGCGGCATCCGCACATCGATGAAAGCCAGCGCAAAATGGATCCCTTTTTCCTTGGCCTTTTCGACCATGGAGATCGCTTCTTCACCTTGAAAAGCCGAGGTCAGTTCGAAATCCGGGATGTCGTCGGGCTTTTGGTTAAACAACGCCGCTTCGGCTTCCATCACCGAACGGTTGCGGCGAATGCCGACCAGGATTTTGTGGTAGTCCTCGTGAATGGACCGATGGTCGTCGACGAGGAGAATTCGGTTGTTACGAGCACTCATGGGGTACGAGGGGTGGGGTACTAAAAGCGACTCAGCCGCGGCGGACCGCGCGGGAAAAAACGCGAGCCTTCGGCGGGTGGCGGGCAGAAGAGAAGAAAGGGTTCGCACCGCCCGTGAAACGAACGCCCCGGGGGGTTGACGCGGCGGACAGGGAGGTTACACGGGCGGTGGGAATGTCTGGCCTCACGACGAGGTCGCGAGGGGCAAGGCCGAGGGGACGGTGCGATGTAACCAATTTTTGGCTACGGAACTCCCAGCCTGACCGAAAGGACGGAAAAAATGACGCGGGGCGCTGCAGCCGAACGAAGGGTGACGGCAGGAAAAGTGAGGAGAAACGCCCAGATCTCATTACACTAATGCAAATCGGAAACATTTGCTCCGGCTTTAATGGTTTTTTTACCCTGTGCCCACTTTTTGAGGACAGGAATAGAAAAGAGGCATCGCTCTTTCGGGCACGAAGCGGCCCGACGAAGAAGACAAAATTAGCGGAAGCGACGCATCCGCAACGGCTTATCCGACCCAGATCAGGTTGGACGAGTGACCTGATAGGGCGGGAAGGTTCCGCCGTTAATTCCCTTCACCGGCGGCTTGGGCAAAGCCTCTTTCCAGGCCGGAAGGGTGAGGGTGAAGGTTGCACCACGGCCGGGGCCGTCGCTGAACGCGGTCAGGGTTGCGCCCATTTGCTTCGCCGCGAGCGTGCTGGAGTGCAGGCCGAAGCCATGGCCGTCCTTGCGGGTGGTGAAGCCGTGGGAGAAAATTTTGGCGAGATTTTCTGGCGGGATGCCGATGCCATTGTCGATCACCTTGATGATGACGCTGTCATCGCCGTCGCGCTCGGTTCGGATGACCAGCTTGCGCTGCGAAGGCTCTTTTGCATCCATCGCTTTCTTCGCATTGCCGATCAAGTTGACCAGAATCTGCAGGACCTTGTGACGCTCGGCGCGGGCGGCAGGTGTTTCCGCAAATTCGCGATGAACATGGACGTTGTGCCGCTGCAAGGCGTTATTGCTCAGCTTGAGCGCGTCTTCGATCGTTTCCGGCGGGTGAAGCGGTTCGACCAAACCGGAGACGGAGGCGTAGCTCTGCTGCATCCAAATGATGTCTTTCACATGGCTCACGCTTTTCAGGAGCGTAGCCAATTCTCCCATACTTTCCTGCCGCTCTTTTTCCAAATTGGTCGCGAGATTTTCCAGGTAACCAGTGAGCTTGGCCGCGCGAGGATCTTTCGCGAAGAAGGTGGGCAGATCGGCGGCGTTTTCTTTCAACAGCGCGCAAACCTTGAACAAACTGGAGACCTTCGAGTCGCGGAGGTGATCGCAGAGGAGGTTGGCGGTGACGTTGATGCTAGTGAGCACGTTGCCCACATTGTGCAGCACGCCGGTCGCGACCTCGGCCATTCCGGCTTGGCGAGTGGCGTCGAGCAATTGCTGTTGGGTCGATTCGAGGGTTTTCTCGATCTGGACCGTGTCGGTAACATCTCGGCTGATACCTAAAATGCCGACGATGGTCCCGTTTTTGTCGCGGAGAGGAAGTTTGGAATTGTGCGACCAGATCACCCGCCCGTCGCGCAACGTCTCTTTTTCCATCCGCCCGAAGAAGCCTTGGCCGGTGCCCACGATGGCCTGTTCGTCGTGGAGCGCGGCGATCGCGTGCTGCTCTCCGTACAATTCGAAATCCGACTTTCCGATCAGGTCCTGCGGCGAAAGATTGTGGCGTGCCGCTTTGGCCACGCTCACAGCCACAAAGCGCGAAGACAGGTCCTTGAAATAAACCGCGTCCGGGGTGTCGTTGAGAAACTGACGGAAAAGCAGGGCCGAATCGAGCGAGGGGCTCGAAACGTCGGCCGAGGAGGGCCCGTGATCGGTGCGCTCCTGAGAGGATAAATTCGGCGGAACCTTGGACGGTTCACCCGAATTTGCGGGCGGGTTCATTACGGAGAGGAAGGCTTCGACTGGCGCTGCACCGAGATCAGCTCGAGATTACGCAGCAGAACTTCACGAATCGCGGCGATCGTGACCGGCTTGGAAAGATAATCATCCATTCCAGAGCGCAGGAGGCGCTCGCGTTCCGCGGGCATGGCGTTGGCCGTGAGTGCGACTATCCGGAGGTGCGGAGCAAAGTTGGGTTCGCCCGCGGCTTGGCCGCGACGAATCAGGCGGGTCGCCTCGATGCCGTCGAGCACGGGCATCTGCTCATCCATGAAGATGAGGTCGTAGGGCTGGCGGCGAAGGGCGTCGACCGCTTCCTGGCCATTGTTCGCGAAGTCCGCGCGATAGCCCAGCCGTTGTAGTTGGTGACCGGTGACAGACTGATTCACCGCGTTGTCGTCGACCACGAGGATGCGGACGATACTGGAAACGGCGGGAGGATTGGCCTGGATCCGGGTTGTATCCGGTTCCACCGTACGAGCGTTCATTGCCAAGCCGATGGCCTGGAAAAGCGAGGCGGGCTTGATCGGTTTGAGGATGCAGTTCGAAAGTTGGTGAGCCTTCAGCTGCTCGGGCGTAAAACGGTCTCCGAGCGAAGTGACCAGGATCATCTTCGGCTGAGGCAAATCGGCGTGGGCGCGGATCGCCTTGGCCAGGGCCAGGCCGTCGACTTCCGGCATGTGGTAGTCGAGCAGAACCAAATCGTAGGGGGCGCCTTCGAGGCAGGCGTGGCGCATCGCGGCTAGGGCCGCAGCCGCGCTGGACACCGTCTCATTGGGAATCTGCCGGTAATTCAGCTGATGGCGCATCACCTTGCGGTTGGTCTCGTTGTCGTCGACCACGAGGGCGCGGCGAACGCTGACCGTGAAGGGCGCCGCGCTGACTGCGACGGTGGTCGGGCGGGTGAAACAGGCGTCGAACCAAAAGGTGCTGCCTTTGCCGGGCTCGCTTCTCACGTCGATCTGTCCGCCCATCATGTCGACGAGCCGCTTGCAGATCGCCAGGCCGAGACCGGTGCCGCCGTATTTGCGACTGGTGGAGATGTCCGCCTGAGTGAACGGTTGGAAAAGGATTTCGCGCGTTTCAGGCGTGATACCGATGCCGGTGTCGCTGACTTCGAAACGCAGTGTGCAATCTTTTTCCGTCATGCCCACGAGGGAAACGTGGAGAAAAACTTCGCCGCGCTCGGTGAACTTCACCGCGTTGCCGAGAAGATTGACGATGACTTGGCGGAGACGAGCGGCGTCGCCGTGGAGGCGGGACGGCACGTCGGCCTCGACCAGGAAAGCGAGTTCGAGATTCTTGCTCGCGGCGGGCTGGGCCTGCAGGTCGAGCGCCGAGTGGACGATCTCGTTGAGGGGAAAGTCGGCTTTTTCGAGCGTGACCTTGCCGGCTTCAATCTTGGAGAAGTCGAGAATCTCGTTCACCACCGAAAGCAGGGCTTCACCGCTGTTCGAAAGGGTTTGAACGAAGTCGCGCTGGAGGTGCGTCAGCTCAGTCTGGTTGAGCAGATCGGCCATGCCGATGATGCCATTGAGGGGAGTGCGGACCTCGTGGCTCATGTTCGCGAGGAACATGCTCTTCGCGTGGTTCGCGCCCTCGGCGGCGTCCTTGGCCTTCAGCAGCTCGGCGGTGCGCGCGGCGACGGTGTCCTCGAGATCGCGGACCCGCGCGCGGTTGAGGCGCAGGAGATCCCACTTTTCGGTCAAGGTGGCGGCGAGCTGGCGGACTTCGATGTTGTCGAAAGGTTTTTTGAGGATGAGCAGGCGGTCGCTCGCTCCCAAGCGCCCCATCATCTCTTCCCAAGAGTAATCGGAGTAGGCGGTGCAGATCACGGCCTGGAGGTCGGGATCCAGCTTCCAGATTTGCTCCAGCGTCTCCACCCCATCAATACCCGGCGGCATGCGTACGTCGACGAACGCCAGTGCGTAAGGCCGATTGGCCTCGATCGCCTGCTTCACTTTTTGGATACCGTCGACGCCCTGAAAAGCCGATTCGAGCTCGTAATCTTCCGCGGTGAATTTCGGCGACGATTTTTCCCCGAAGAGCTCGGATTCCAACGCGTCCAGGCCTTGCTGAGCTCCGTCACGCGCGCGAAGGATTTTCGCGAAATCCTCGTGGATGGCGTGATTGTCGTCGATGATGAGAATGCGACGATTTTTTTCAGTGCTCGGGGCCGGCATGGATAAAATGCTATGCTAGAAGGCAGACTGGAGAATCACGGGAAGGGTCCCGAGAAGTGCCAGGCACAAAGAATAAAGAGGGAAGAAGGATGGCGCTGAAAATATCGACTCAATCTCTCGCCGCTTAAGCGATTTACCCACGTCTTGCCGGGGAAGTTGCTCATGGCCGGGGTTTTTACCGGTCGCCGGGGCAAGTTCCAGGCCAATCGTCCGCAAAAATGAGGAGGTAGCTGCTCCTTCGCAGTTTAGCTGCCCTTGGGTCGGCCGCCAACCTGGTTTTTCTCCCTCTTGAAACGGCTGGAGGGAGCCAAAAAAAGCTCGGCGGCCTGAACGTCCGCCGAGCCTGAGAACTGAGATTTTGGAGATTTTTTTCCGCTTTAAACCTGGACGGTCTTGAATCCTTCGAGCTTCCAGAGCGATTGACCGGCCTCCGTCGCCAGCTCGTTAAACGCTTCGACCTCGGCCTTGGTGAAGAGGAGTCCGCCCGCGGCGTTGGACTTCTTGGCCCACTCGGCTTCCAGCTGTCCGGGCAGCATGGACTTTTCATTTCCGTGACCGAGCACGTCGTCGATCACCGCTTTGACGTTCTGCGCTTGGTTGCGGCCCTTGGCAAAGGCGCCGGCATTGATCGCGTCGGGGTGGATGACCTGGAAGAAGAAGGCGCAGGTGTGTTTGTCTCCGTCCTCCGCCCAGCGGCTGCGCAGGGTGGGAAGAGAGCCGCCGATGAAGCCGGCCACGATTTCGTTGATCAAGGAAAGGCCGTAGCCCTTGTGTGCGCCGAAGGGAAGGAGCGAGACGGCCTGGTTCGGATCGGTCGTCGGATTGCCATCCTTGTCGACGGCGGCGAGAGGCGGCAACGGTTTGCCCTCGCGCTTGAGCTGCTGAACGCGACCCATCGCCACGACCGAGGTGGCCCAGTCGATCACGATGGGATAGCCCACTGCGCTCATCGTGGGGAAGCCCCAGGAGTGCGGGTTTGTGCCCAGAGTGGGAAATTTTCCGCCAAAGGGAACGACCTCGGCCAGCGCCGCGGTGCAGTTGGTATAAGCGATGTAGCCGCGCTTCGCCGCATCCATCACATAGCCGCCGCCCCAGAGGTAGTGGAAGGCGTTGTCGACCGAAACCGTGCCGACGCCGTACTGGTCGGCCATCTTGATCGCCGCGTCCATCGCGCGGTAAGCGGTGGATTGCCCGAGCTTTTTATTCGCGTTCCAAATCTTGGCCGCGGGGAAACGCGAGGGCTTTTCCTCGATCTGTGCGCCCGGCACGCAACCCTGCGAACCGCTGCCGAAGAGATGGTCGAGATGCAGGGCCTTCAGCGCGTTATGGGTCCGGATGCCGTGGCGCGAAGCCTCGGCGCAGAACCGCGCACCCTCGGACGCCTCGTCCGCCAAGTATCCACGATGGCGATACGCAGCTTCAACCAGCGCGTTGTGTTGTGACTCCGGAACTACGTAGTAAGTGTCGGGCATGGTGATGAAAACGTTTCAACTCAGGAGAAGGGGAGGGAAATGACCAATGACCAGTGACCATTGACCACTGATTAATGAAAACCGCGGAGTGGAAAGCAGTGCAGTTTCCGAAAGCTCGGCATTGGTCAATGCTCATTGGTCACTGGTCATTCCGCCGCTCGGCGGCGGTTCACACGGCCTGCGCGATGGGTTTTTTGCCGGCGAGGAAGAGGGTTAGGTTTTCTACCGCGCAGCTGGCTTGGCGTTGCACGCTTTCGTGGGTGCGGGAGCCGATGTGGGGGGTGATGATCACGTTGGGCAAACCGAGCAGCGGGTGGTCGGCGGGAGGCGGCTCTTGGTCCAACACGTCGGCTGCGTAGGCCAGGAGGTGATTCGTTTTCAGGGCCTCGACCAGCGCGGAGAGTTCCAGGATTTCACCGCGGGCGCAGTTCACGATCACCGCTCCTTTTTTGAGCAGCTTGATGTTGTTCGCGTTGATCAGGTGGCGGGTCTCCGGCGTGAGCTTGGTGTGAAGCGAGACGAAGTCGGCTTGGCGAAGGACGTCGTCAAAATTTTCCACTCGGGTGATGTCGTACCAGCGGGCGAAATCTTCGTCCCAGTAGTTGCCGTAGCCGATGATTTTTAAACCGAAGGCCTTGGCCCGGATCGCGACTTCCTTGCCGATGCGCCCGAAGCCGACGATCGCGAGAGTCTTGCCGCAAATTTCACTTCCGGTGATGCGTTTCCACTGGCCCTTGGCGGTGTAGTTTGCCTCGGTCACCACGTTGCGCACGGCGGAGAGAAGAAGGGCAAAGGTGTGCTCGGCGACGGTGGTGTGATTGACGCCGGGAGTGAAGAGCACCGGCATCTTGAGTTCGGCCGCCGCCTTCAGGTCGATCTTGTCCAGGCCGATGCCGTACTTGCTGATCACCTTCAGGCGGGGAAGCGATTTTTGTATCACTGCGCGGGTCATGGCGTCATCGCCGCACAAATACGCGTCGAACTGCCCGGCCAGTTCCAGCATTCTCGCCTCGCTCAAGGGCCCGCGCTCGCGGACGATTTCAAACCCGGCTTTATCGAGCATGCCGTGATGGATGCCGGGGGTGTCTTGGAAGGAGGTGGTGGTGAGAAGAACGCGGGTCATGAGGAAAGAACCTATCTCCAATCAGCCGAGGGGAGGGAAGAAAAGAAAATATCAGGACACGTGACTTAGACGAAGTAGAGCGGGAGCGCATCGCTTCCCTCCGGCCTGTGGCCGGCGATTCGAGACTTGGAAGATGAAATCTGCACCCAGCTGACCTCTCTTCGATCTGAAATTTGAGATCGCGAGTCGCCCCTCGCTGGCGCAACGCTCTGCATTTCATGAAGAAGTCAGCTGTCGCTCTCACTCAGCTCCGTCGGCGTCTCGGTGCGCGGGTCGCCACCACGGATGATGCACGCTTCCGCGCTTCGTTTGATGGCAGCAAGCTCTCGTTTTTACCCGACGCGGTGATTGCTCCGAAAAAAAACGAGCAGATCACAGAAGTGCTCTCGCTCGCTAACCGTCACCACATTCCGGTGACGGTGCGAGGCGGCGGCACCTCGCTCACCGGTTCGGGGTCGCCGGTTCAGGGCGGCTGGGTCCTGGACCTTTCCGGCTGGCAGAAGATAAAAATCGATGCGGATGCAGGGATGGCCCAGGTGCAGTGTGGGGCCAAGGTAGCGGCGGTCCACGCCGCGGCGGAGGCGCAAGGCTGGTTTTATCCTCCTGATCCGGCATCGAAACAATACTCCACCATCGGCGGAAACATCGCCTGCAATGCCGGCGGCATGCATGGCGGTAAGTACGGCGTGACTCGCGATTTTATTTTGGCGCTGAAAGGTTTTCTGCCGACGGGCGAGTATGTGGAGTGGGGGACGCCGACGAAAAAATTCTCTGCCGGCTTCAATTTGCGCGACCTCTGGATCGGGAGCGAAGGCATGCTCGGAGTCGTGACCGAGGCCACGTTGAAACTGATTCCGTTGCCCCCCGCGCGCTGGACCTTGCTCACGGCATTTCCGGACGAGATGAGCGCGTTCAAGGCGGCCCGGGCGCTTTTTCACGAGCGGGTTCAGCCCGCAATTTGCGAGTTTCTCGACCGCTACAGTGTGCAGTGCGCGGAGCATGCCACCGGCAAAATCGTTTTCCCGGGGCAAGCTGGCCGCCCCGTCATGTTGATCGAGCTTGCAGGCACAGCCAACGAAGTGGCCGACCAAAAAACCACCGTCCTGGCCTGGGCGAAAAGCTATGCGACCGCCTTCAACGAAGCGCGTGATCGCGCCGAAGCGGAGGCACTCTGGGCCGTGCGGCGCAAATGCTCCGGGGCCATGTTTGCGCTCGGCGATTCGAAGTTGAACGAGGACATCGTGGTCCCGCTCCGCAGCTACGAAAAATTCGGGCGCTTCCTCGATCGCCTCCGCCGCGAGTCGCAGCTCCCGATCCCCACCTTTGGCCACCTCGGCGACGGAAATCTCCACGTGAACATCATGTATCACCGGGACAACCACGCGGAGTATTTACGTGCGGAAAAAGCGGTCGGCCTCTTGATGAAAGAAGTCGTCGCCCTCGGCGGCGCGATCTCCGGCGAGCACGGCATCGGCTTGGCCAAGTCGCCTTTCCTTCGCCTCCAACATTCGCCGGCGCAAATCAAGGCCATGCGCGCGGTGAAGGACGCCCTCGACCCCAACGGTATCCTCAATCCGGGAAAAATGTTCGACGTATTCAAAGTCTGGGAACACCCCCGCTTGAAGATCGAGTTGCCGTGGGATCATAAGTAGCAGAATGGAGCTGAAGGTATTTCGCCATCGGTTCGGCCGAATAGGGAGGAAGTTAGTAGTTGGTAGTCAGTAGCTTGTAAAAACGTCGGAAAAAGATTTCTGCAGGGTGCCAAAGTTTCGCCGCTGTAGTGTTTTACTAACTACTAACTCCCCCGCCCACCCAGCGATTTGCGAATCCTCCGAACTCGCGTTTCGTGGGCGGCTAGATGCCACACCTCTTTGATCCGCTGACTATCAAGTCCGTCACGCTGCGCAATCGCATTGGGGTTTCTCCGATGTGCATGTACTCTTCTGACGACGGGGTAGCGAATGATTGGCACCTGGTGCACCTAGGAGCGCGAGCGGTCGGTGGGGCCGCGTTGGTCATCGCCGAGGCGACGGCGGTGTCACCGGAAGGGCGGATCACGCCGGGGGATGCGGGGCTCTGGAACGAAAAACAGATGGAGCCGCTGGCTCGGATCACGCGCTTTCTCAAGCAGCACGGGGCCGTCTCGGGAATTCAACTCGCCCACGCCGGCCGGAAGGCCAGCGCTGCGCGGCCTTGGGACGGGGGCGCACATTTGGGCGACAAGGCGGGCGGCTGGCCGACTTTCGCGCCGAGCGCGATCCCGTTTGGGGGCGAACTGGATAAAGTTCCCCGGGCGATGAGCCTGGCCGACATCCAGCGGGTACAGGCGGACTTTGTCGCGGCAGCCAAGCGGTCGTTGGCCGTTGGATACGAGTGGCTGGAGATCCACTCCGCGCACGGCTATCTCCTCCACGAATTTCTCTCGCCGCTCTCAAACCAGCGCACCGATCAGTACGGCGGCAGCTTCGACCACCGTATCCGTTTTCTCCTCGAGACCACTCGCGCCGTCCGTTCTGTATGGCCGGAGCAACTACCGCTCGCGGTGCGAGTGTCGTCCACCGATTGGGTCGAGGGCGGCTGGACGATTGACGAGACGGTAGAGCTGGCCCGCCGCTTGAAAGCCGAAGCGGTGGATCTGGTCGACTGCAGCTCCGGCGGCACGGTGCCAAACGCGAAAATTCCGACTGGTCCCGGCTACCAAGTCCCTTTCGCGGAGCGAGTCCGCCGTGAAGCCGGCGTGGCCACGGCCGCGGTGGGAATGATCACCGAGCCGAAACAAGCCGATGAAATCATTCGTAGTGGCCAAGCGGATATCGTGCTCCTCGCCCGCGCGGTGTTGCGCGACCCGCATTGGCCGTTGCACGCCGCCAAAGCGCTCGGCCAGCCAGAGCGACTGCGCCCACCCGTGCAGTACGGGCGTGCGATCTGAGCCGAAGCCTGGGCGGCGATTCCATGCTGCACCGAGGCGGCAACGTCGCACTGCCGCCGCGGGACGCGCCGACCCACCTCAAGGCGGTCGGCATCCAAACTCGGAGCGAGCGCCAGGGTCCGAGGTGGCGCGACCCGTCCCGGGGCGCGAGTTCGATCTGGCTTCTGAAATTATCCGTTTTTAGATGCCCGGTGCCTGATTTCACGATAGTCCATCGGCTTGTCTCTTCACCACCCACTCCGTCCTCCCCGGGCGATCGGTTTTGACCTCGGCGAAACCTTGCTGACTTACGCCGAGGCGCCGCTCAACTGGGCCTCGCTTTATCGGCCGGCCCTGACCGAAGTCGCGGCGGCGCTCGAATTCGCTCCGTCCGCCGCTCAATTCGCCGCGTCCGAAACCATACTCGCGTCCTACAACACTCGTCTGAGTCCTCGTATCCAGGAATTCGATGCAGACCAGATTTTCTCGCGAGTGTTTGCCGGTTGGTCCATGGCCGAAACCGCGGTTCTAAGCCAAGCGATCGAGGTTTTTTTCCGGTTTTTCCAGCAGAGTCTGCGAGCTTATCCGGACACTTTGCCCGCGCTGCAAGGCCTGCGGAGCTTAGATTTGCCTGTCGGCGTCTTGACCGACGTGCCGTACGGGATGCCGCGCGTTTTTGTGGAGCAGGATTTAGCCCAGGCGGGCATCGCGTCGAGCGTGGACGTGCTTCTGACGTCGGTTGATATCGGCTATCGCAAACCTTCGCCCCAAGGTATCCACCGGTTGATGCTGGCGCTTGGCGCTGAAGCCTCGTCGTTTCTTTATGTCGGCAATGAACCGAAGGACATTCAAGCCGCGAAGGCCGCCGGGGTGTTTTCCGTCTTGATCGATCGAGACGGTGTTGGGCCGCAGTGGGGACAGGACTGCACGGTGGGCTCGCTCAGCGAAGTGGTTGAGCTCGTAGCTCGGTCAGGGGTTTAGCCTTGCTGCCGCTCCGAGGTGGCGCGACCCGTCCTGGGGCGCGAATTAGACGTGGGAAACCTTACTGTAGTTAAAACACGGGTACATTGAACCTTTAACCCCAGCTCGCCGGAGCGACTCCAGATCTCGAAGAACCCGTGGCCAAGCAAATCGAATGCTGGCGACGTCGCGGCAGAATTTATCGACCGCGCTGAGGACGCCACGTCGAACGGTCGCCGCGGGACGCGCCGACCCACCTTGAGTGCAATCCCCGCGTAGTGGCTTCTGCCCTACGGCAAGGCAACGATTTGCTCCATCGGCGAATGACGGCAAAGCTCCTCGCTTTTGCCATTTTCCCAGGTGACGAGGGCGCGAGCGCCATCGGTGTAAACGACTCGTCCATCGGCGAGCAGATCGTAGCTCACCACCGCCTCCGCGATCACATCGGCTTCGCCGGCGGGCTTCTGTCGGACCAATTGCCAATTCTTCGGCACGAGCGGGGCGTGGTGGCCGAGGGGGTCGCGCGAGGCTTGTTTTTCGAGATTGATCACTCGGCCTAGCAGCACGATCCGGCGAAGGTCCGCGGGGACTTGTTTTCCACCCGCGGTGGTCAACGGTTTTCCCGAAAACATCAGGGAGAAAAGATTGAGAAAACCGAAGACGGCGCCGACCAGGCGGAAAGGAATGAGGAAAAAGTCTTTTATGGCCGTCAGCGGATCCACCTTAGCCGGATCTTCGTGGGGACGGCGGATGTAGTAGAGATCCCCGTTGGCGGTCTTCCGGGGAGTTAGAAAATCGAAGGCGTCATCTTCAACCAGCGTGTCGATGCTACCTTTGTCCAAGTCGAGGAGCGCGATGTGAGAAGGTCCGAGCAGCATCGCATCGCCCGCCTGATTACGACCGATACCGGCGGATTGAAAGACGATTTGCCGACCCGGCCCCGGCACCCAAGCCGGCGCGCGATCGACCGAATCTCCCTCCGTCACCTCATCGGTTCGGCCTGTATCCAGATTTCTCACATGCAGGTGGCAAACGCCGCCTTCGCTGGGTTGGGCAAAGGTGAGGAGTGGCTGATCGGGATGGTGGCAGACATCGATGGGACCCCGCTCCGAGCGATGGACCAACCTGCGCTCGTCGTTTTCGCGAAGATTGTTGGCGAACATCCCACCGATTCCGTTGCCTTCGAGGGTGTAGATCAGCTGGTCGGAATCGCGCCCACGCGACAGCGCGAGAAAACGGGGCGGCTGATCTTGGCGGGTGCTGGCTTGACTCCCCCAAAGCTGCGCTCCGCTCAGGAAACCCTCGGAGTTTTGCCCCTTCCAGGCGTGGCGTTGACGGGCCCGCTCCACCCGCTCGAAACGCTCTTTGGCGAAAGCGCTTTCGATCTCCTGAGATTTTCCAGAGTCGTCGAGGTGGAAGAGTTTTCCTTGAGAAATATAGGCCAGGCGCACGAAGAACCCAAGCATGCGGCGGGAGTTTTGAGGGTCAAGGAAGCACCCGGCTTTTGGCCCCTCAACCTGTTATTCACCGATGCTTTACCGCGTTGGTGAAGAGCCCGTGAAGACCCTCGGCCCGGAGCCGCGAGGGGTAAAGGCGAGTCGACCGTTTGGCGTTAAGGAGAATGCAGCGGTTGAAGAAATTCGGCCACGTTGCACGATAGTGAATGAACACTAGCGAGTCTCCCTGAGCTGAAAAAATTTGCCTCGTGGGCAGAAGCTTAAACTGGCCGACGAGCTTTGGCAGGCGGGTGTAAGCGATTCGATGGCGGTAACCACCGGGCAAAAGAAAATTCTGGATGCGCGTTGGTCGGCGTATTGTACGGGCAAGCACAAGCGAATCAGTCTCGCTGAACTGGATCGGAGACTGACGCGGAAATGAAAAGGTAGAGGGTGGAAGGGCGTTTTTATTAAATAGAGTGGCCTTGCGCCGATCGTCAGGCCCAAGGGGCCGTAATTCCTTAGCCCAGGCCCGCGGCCTGGGTAAGAGGTGAAACGTTAGGCTGCGGCCTATAAGGTCGCGATAGCAACCGAGGGATGCATCGATTATTACGAATTCGACGGAGGAGGACCGAGCAGCGTGGACCGCTCGTGTATTCTACCTCCAACTACGAATAGGGGTTTAATGCTTATCGCACCCCGTTGGGGCGCTGCGTAGGGTGGTGCGCGCAACCCAGCCCGTTGGGCTGGGCTAAGGAATGTTGGCCCGTTGGGCCACGACACCCTCGTCTCTTGATCATTATTCCGCTGGATGGGACATCGTGACCTTTAGGCGTAGGATCACATCTCATTCACGAGTCGGTCGTCCGGCTGGCTGATTCGGGCCCTTTGCGAGTAACCCGTGAACAACTGGAAATTTTTTCCCGTTGCCGTCGGAAAACGGCCCGACTGAACTGTTGGGCTTTTCATGTATCTCAAGGCGCTCAAGCTGCACGGTTTTAAATCCTTCGCCGACCCTTCTACCCTTCGCTTCGAGCCGGGCGTGACCGCCGTGGTCGGGCCCAATGGCTGCGGTAAATCCAACATCGCGGACTCGATCCGCTGGGTGCTGGGCGAACAGAGCGCGAAGGCGCTGCGCGGCGGCAAGATGCAGGACGTGATCTTCGAGGGTGCGGACACGCGCAAACCGGCCCAGCTCTGCGAAGTCTCGTTGCTGTTGACCGACTGCGAAAAGCAGCTGGGCAGCGAATTTCACGAGATCGAAATCATGCGTCGCGTTTATCGCGATGGACAAAGTGAATACTTTTTCAACGGCCAGGCCTGCCGACTGAAGGACATCCAAAAGCTGTTCATGGATACCGGCATCGGCCGGACGTCCTACTCGATCATGGCGCAGGGCCAGATCGACCAGATCCTTTCCTCGAAACCCGAGGAGCGGCGAGCGGTTTTCGAAGAAGCCGCCGGCATCACGAAGTACAAGAGCCAGCGGCGCGAGGCACTGCAGAAGCTAACGCTAACCGATACGAACTTGGCCCGCGTGGCCGACGTGATCGGCGAAGTCGGCCGCCAGATCGGCAGTCTTCGTCGTCAGGCGGCCAAGGCGCTGCGTTATAAAAAGCTGAGCTTCCGCCTGCGTCATCTCAGCTTGGCGTATAGCAGTTTTCACTACACGCAGATCAGCGCGACGCTCGCTGGTCTCGAGGAGCAGGTGATCAAGCTTCGCGCTTCGGCTGAGACGCGCCGGACTTACCTTCAACAGCAGCAGTCGGAGCTGGAGGCAAAGAAGTCCGAGCGCAGCCGGTTGAACCAACGAGTGCAGGACGCGCAGCAGGCGGTTTTCGATCTGCGCTCGGAAAAAGAGCAGGCGGAAAATGCCGCCAATCTCGCGCAGATTAAGCGCACCGGTTTGGCCGATCGCCTGGAGTCCTCGCGCGACAATCTCGGTGAACTCGAGATGCAGCTGCGCGAGTTGAGCGAGCAGGTCGACACCGGTTCGCAGGACAAGCAGGAACAGCTCTCACTCCTCGGCACGTCCGACGCGGTGTTTCAAAACCGAAATCGCGAACTCGCCGTGGCCGAGGGCGAACTGAGCAAGCTCGATCAGGAACTGCAGCAGGCGAAATTTCAATTGCTCACCCTCGAAAGCACGGTCGCGCGCCTGCGGACCGACTGTTCCAGCTACGAGGTCGATCAGAAAACGAGCGTGCATCGTCACGACTCGTTGTTGCAAGAACTCGAGGGCGTCCGGCAGCAGCTCTCGTCCGCCACTCAGGTTGTATCCGAATATGAAGCACGGGTGGAAGAGGTCCTTTCCGCCAAGGCTCGCGCCCACCAGGAATCGACCGAGGCCCAGCAGGCGATCACCGACCTGACCCGCGAGTTTCGCGATGCGCAGCGCAAGCTTCAGGACATCGATCGTCAGCTCGCCCAACGCACCGCACGATTGAAGTTGCTTCAGCAGCTGCACGAAAAATGGGAAGGTTTCGGCGAAGGCGCGAAAGCCGTGTTGCAAGGCCGGCTCGACGGTGTGCTTGAAGGCGCCAAACCCGCGCCGGTCACGCGCGGTCTCGAAATCAAAACCGAATACGCCAAGGCGCTCGAAGCTTTGCTTGGCTCGGCGGTCGAAGCGATTTCCGTCGCGGATCTGTCGACCGCGCAACGGATCCTCGCTCAACTGGAGGCCGATCAGATCGGCAGCGTCTGTTTGCAGATCGGCGAGGTCGCCACCCCGCCGAGCACCGCCCCAGCGGAAGGGCTGCCGTCCTTTCTCATGCCGGCGACGGCCACGCTCGCGGGCGTCGAGCCCACGCATCCGGCGTTGAGCCTCTTGTCCGCCTGCTACATCGCGGACGACCTGAACGCGTTTCTCGAATTTTGGAAAACCAACCCGAACTTCAGCTTCCTCCTCGTCGCGACGAGGAAGGGCGAAGTGGTCGATCGTCGGGGACTGGTCTTTGGCGGCCATGCCAAGAAGCCGGGCAACAGCATTGTGCAGCGCGAAATCGATCTGCGCGAGACCGGGAAGGCGCTGATTGAAGACCAGCGGCTGCACGACGAGCAGAAGGCCTTGATCGACGGCATCAGCGCGCGTCTGGCCGAAGCCGAGCGCACCCTCGAGGAGAAACGTGAGGAAGTGCTTTCCTGCACCCAGCAAGTGGCCGGCGTCCAAGCCGAGCAGCGCAATGCACAACGTGCGTTGGAGGACGTTTCTCAACGGCTGCGACGGATGGAAAACGAGCTCGGCTCGGTCGAGGCGGCGCGCAACGAGGCGCACGCCCGCTGGGAAAAGGCCCAGGGCCAGTTGGCTCAGGCCGACGAGGCGGTCCAGGCGGGCCGGACGCGTATTCACGATCTCGAGACACGGATCAACGAAGTGCGTACGGAGCGCGACGTGAAGCGCGACACGCTGGCCCAGGCGCGTTTGGAACTGGCCGAGCGCCGTCAACGCGTCGAAGTGCTGGACCGCGGCATCGCGGACATGCAGCGCCGGCGTTCGCAGCTCAGCGAGTTGCTGGTTCAACGGCAGCAGGAGATCGAGGTTTGGACCGAGCAGATTGTGGAGCTCGAGCGGGAGACCAGCGCCAAGCGCGCTCGATCCACCCAGATCGCCGAAACCCTGGTCGTGGCTCAGCAGCAGGTGGAGCAGATCCGAATCGAACTCGTCGAAGTGGAGCGCCAGATCGGCGGCGTTGAGTCCACCCAGTTTTCCCTGCGCGATGAAGCGGAGTCGGCCCACACCGAGTTTAGCCGCTGTGAAGTGAAGCTGGCCGAGAGCCGGGCGCGCGCGCAGTTCCTGGTCGAAGAAGTCACCCGCGAATTTCAAACCGACATCGCGACCCTCGATTGGAAAAAACTCCTCTGGCACTCGGATGATGAGCCGGAGGGGATCAAGCCGCTGGATCTGGACGACGAAGACGACGAAACGGAAGGAGGGGACGCGGCGCCCGCTCCGGTGCAGAAGTTGGAAATCAAGAGTCCGAGCGTCGCGGCCGAGCCCGCGAGCGCGGAGGGACAGGACCCGGCGGTAGCGACGGGTGAGACACCGGCAGACGGTGCCCAGCCGGCCGAGACGGTCCCTCAGCCGAAGAAGCGCAAGACAAAGAAAAAGGACAAAGGCGAAGCGACGGAGGATGATCTAAAGGCCCTCGAGCAAACCAACTGGGACCAAGTCCACGCCGAGATCAATGCCCTGCGCCAACGGTTGAACAGCATGGGCGCGGTGAACCTCGTCGCGATCGAAGAGTACGCCGAGCTGAAGCAGCGTTATGATTTCCTCAAGGCTCAGAACGACGACCTAACGAACTCGAAGGCCGAGCTGCTGAAGGCGATCGATGAGATCAATCAGACCTCACAGCAGCAGTTCGCCATCACCTTCGAGCAGATCCGCAAGAATTTTGAATACACCTTCACCACGCTCTTTGGCGGCGGTCGCGCGACGCTCGAGTTAGTCCAGGCCGATGATCCGCTCGAAAGCGGAATCGAGATCACGGCGCAGCCTCCGGGTACGAAACTGAAGAGCATCACGCTCCTCTCCGGTGGACAGAAAACCCTCACCGCGGTTGGCCTGCTTTTCGCGCTCTACATGGTGAAGCCGTCGCCCTTTTGTTTGCTCGATGAGCTCGACGCTCCGCTCGACGAATCGAACATTGGCCGCTTCACCGACCTGTTGAAAAAATTCGTCCACGAAAGCCAGTTCATCATCATCACCCACAACAAACGCACGGTGGCCGCCGCCAGCGCGATTTATGGTGTGACGATGGAAGAGCGCGGCGTTTCGAAAACCGTTTCGATGCGCTTCAATCACGAGCGCGGCGAAGCCGAAATGGCCCAGGTCAACATCGCTGACGCGGTGCGCGGCGCAAAGTCGAAAAACGGTCCGGCCACGCTGCCGACCACTCCACCGTCCACACCTGCTCCGTCCGCGGCATCCGCTTCGGAAACGGCGACCGCGCCGGTCACGGCATAAAATAAGATTGTCTAAATAAATTTTATTGCACGATCTCTTTTGTGGAGATCGTGCAATGGCTGAGGAGATTTTGGGTTAACCGTGAGGCGCTGCCCACTGGCACGGCGGGCGAGCGGCGGGCCGAAGCTTTTTTAAAAAAACTCGGCTTTCGCGTGCTCGCGCGAAACTGGAGGAGCCCGCGAGACCACCGCGATGAGCTCGATTTGATCTGTCTCGATGGCGTGGTGGTGGTTTTCGTCGAAGTGAAAACCCGCTCGGTCGCCGCCCTCGTTCCGGGCTATTACACGATCGACCGGCGAAAGAAAAACGCGCTGCGCCGCGCAGCGGATGCATACCTCAAATCCTTCTCGCTGGACCAGCGGCCGCGCACGTTTCGTTTCGACGTGGTCGAAATCACCCAAAGCGCAGGCGGAGACTCCGAGGTGAGACATTTCGAAAACATCCCCCTTTTTCCGAAGAACTATTGGCCGTGAGGAGTGCGAAAGTGAGAAAGTCTGAAAGTGCGAAGGTGCAACAGCGACGGCGTCGCCGCAGAGGGTGGGTGTTGCCCGCTGCGGGAGCAGCGGGGAGGATCGACGGCTAGAGATATAGATGTCGTATCGACGTAGCCCTGCGCGGGAGCGCAGGGAGAATTGAATCGTTCTCTTGCTCCTACGTAGCCTCTGAAAAACGCGAAACGTTTTGGGATTCTGGTGCGGAGGTCTAAGGACTCGGCGAACCGTTTGGCGCGCCATAGCCTTGGCGGCAGCGGGTCACCCGTGAGCCGCGTTGCGTACGGCTCGGCAGGGATGCCTCGCCTTACCTTCCGAGCCGCTTTGTCAGGGTCTTCAGAGCGTCCTCACTCTTACTGATTCTCCGGTTTGAAGGATGGAGGTGAGGATGTCCGGGACGCGTTGGGCTGATCGCGCGAACCCGCTCCCATCGATTTTTCCGTCCCGAACGATCAAAATTATTCATTGACCGAGCGGCGGTGATTGGCGGATCTGATTGAATAACCGCTTGCCTCGCGGGGAAGGGCGACCGACAAACTCGGCCCCGTCATGGCTGAATCCCAACGTCATCCGTTTCTCGAAGGTCTGAGCAAACATCGCGGAGCGCCTCCCACCGTGGTCGTCATCTTTGGCGCGTCGGGCGATCTCACCGCGCGCAAGCTAATCCCGGCGGTCTTCAATCTCAGCTACGACAATCTGCTTCCGGCGGATTTCTATCTTGTGGGCTATGGGCGCAAGCCGATCCCGGACGAGGAGTTTCGCGGCTTGGCCACGGATGCGATCAAGGAGTTTTCCCGTCGCGAGCTGAACGAAGGCGTCTGGGGTAGGATCGCGGCGAATACGTCGTATGTGGCGGGTGGCTACGACGAGCCCGCGGCGTTCGATCGGCTGGCCCAGCACATCGCGGCGATTGAGAAAAAGATCGGGCGCGACGTTCAGGCACTGTTCTACATTTCCACCCCACCTTCGGTTTTTGCGCCGATCCTGATCAACCTCGGGAAAAGTGGTCTCGCGGCCAAACACCTGGGTGAGGTCAACCAGTCCAAAGTCATCATCGAAAAACCCTTCGGCCGGGACTTGAAGTCGGCGCAGGAGCTGAACGCCACCATTCGCTCGGTTTTTCAAGAGCACCAGGTGTATCGAATCGATCACTACTTGGGCAAGGAGACGGTGCAGGATCTATTGGTCCAGCGTTTTGCCAACTCGATTTTCGAACCGCTCTGGAACCGCAACTTCATCGATTCGGTTCAGATCACGGTCGCGGAGGAAGTGGGCGTGGGCACCCGCGGTGGCTACTACGAGCAAAGCGGCGCGTTGCGCGACATGATCCAGAACCACACCATGCAGCTGCTCGCGCTGACCGCGATGGAGCCGCCCGTCTCGCTCGACGCCGAGGCGATGCGCGACGAAAAGGTCAAGGTGCTCAAGGCCATTCAGCCGTTGCGCGTCACCGGCTCGGAATTGGATGTGGCTCGGGCGCAGTACGGCCCAGGCATGATGGGTGGCAAACAGGTGATCGGTTATCTCCAGGAGGAGGGGATCAATCCGAAATCGACGACCGAGACCTACGCGGCGATCCGTCTTTCGATCAATAATTGGCGCTGGCAGGGGGTTCCCTTCTACCTACGTTCGGGCAAGCGGATGGCTCGTCGCGTATCGGAAATTGCAATACAATTCAAACGACCGCCGGGCACGTTGTTCGCCGAAAAAGACCGCTTCAATCTCGCGGCCAACACCCTTGCTTTTCAAATTCAGCCGGATGAAGGGCTGAGCTTGGTCCTCAACGGCAAGGTGCCGGGGCTCGAAACGCGCACCCAGGCGGTGAAAATGAACTTCCGTTACAGCACGACCTTTGGTTCCAATACCCCCGAGGCGTACGAGCGACTGGTGCTCGATGCGATGATTGGCGACGGCACGCTTTTCATTCGAGGCGACGAAGCGGAGACCTCCTGGAGTGTTTACACCCCGGTGCTGGAAGCCTGGGCCGCGGCCGGTCGCGAAGGCATGGATACTTATCCCGCGGGCTCCTGGGGTCCGCCAAACGCCGACGCCCTCCTCGCCGCCAGCAAACACGTGTGGAGACAGCCCTGAAGCGCGCCGAGCCGCGCAAGGATGAAGTGACAAGTATCAAGTACCAAAGCTGAGCAAACCTTTGCCACGAAGTGTGAAGTAACGCGTTTTAAGTACCAAAACTGAACAAATCCAAGCCACTGGTTCGTCGCTGACTTCCTGATACTTGATACCTGTTACTTCCCCCCTGCTACTTGTTACTTTTCCTTCTTCTCCCAGCATGCCTTCTCTCTTTAACGTTCTTCCTGGCATCGAGGTTCCGGCGGGCGCGATTTCCAAGAGCTTTGCGGAAATGTGGAAGGACACCGCGGATCGCGGGGGTCCGGCGCCTTCGGAGAACGATGTCAAAGCCACCCAGGTCAATCTGGTCCTGCACCTTGGCTACAGCACGACGGCGGACGATGCGGTGGCCCAGTTTCAAACCGCGGTCCGTTTTTCCCGCCGGTATCCCTGCCGGGTTGTCGTGCTTTGTCCCTTACAGGTGGGTGAGCCGGATACGGAAATCAAAGCGAAGGTCTACGGCGAGTGCACGCTCGGTAAGACAAAAGGGGATACGCGTTGCTGTGAGTTCGTGATGCTCAGTTATCCCCAGAAAGCGCGCACCTTCCTGGAAGACCAGGTGTCGATCTGTCTCTCGACCGATTTGCCGCTCTACTATTGGGCTCACCGGTTTTCTTCGAGCGCGCGATTGAACGAGTACCAGTATCTCTTGCGGCGTTCGAAGCGCGTGATCTTCGACTCGGCCATCGTGCCGGAAGACGCATTCGTTTTTCCCTGGCCGAAGCCGGATGCGGTTCGCGACCTGGTGCACGCGCGCTTGCTGCCCGTCCGCCAATCGCTCGGGCAATTTTTGAGCGGCTATTCTCCGTCCGCGCTAGCCGAGGGCCTGGAGGCAGTCCGGATCAAGTGTCACGAATCAGTCCGGCCGGAAGGGCGTGTATTGCTCGGTTGGTTACGGGAGCGCATGCTCAAATGCGGCGCGCTCGAGGAAGCGGCGTTCGAATGCGTGACCGAGCCCTCTCTGGCCGAGAAGGCGTTCGAACTCACCTTTGTCTATCACGGGACGAAACGGTTCGTCTGCCGCGGAGATCTGGCTAAAAATCACGCCTTGCTCGAAGCTGATTTTGGCAGCGGGCCGGTGTCCCTTCCCACCGCGGTGGGCCTGCTCAGCCCGGAAGCGGCGCTGGGTGAGGCGATGTTTTTTTAAAATCGGCCGCGGGTTCTAGAGGGCGTTCAGCCGGTGAGAGAAGAAACCGAGGAACGAAGCGGCAGCGACTTTGACCGAGTCGGCATCTCACTCATTTCAGGTTTCCACCATGACTGAAAAACTAACCGCGTACGGCCGACTGATTGTCGGCACCAAGGAAGAATTATTTGCCAAGGCGGTCGCGATCGCCGTCGAGCAAGCCAAGCGGGTCAATAGCTCGCGATTTTCCTGGGCTCTGACCGGGGGCAGCACGCCGGCAGATTGGTACCGCTGGTGTGTCAAATACCAGTCGATTCCTGAGCTGGAATTGCGGCGCGCGGATTTCACGGTCAGCGACGAGCGCCATGTGCCGCTTTCCAGCGATCAGAGCAATTTTGGGAACGCGGATCGATTGCTGCTCACGCCCCTCGGGTTGGCGCCGAGCCAGCGTGTGCCCTGGCCGGTGGAATTGTTGCCGAGCGACGCGGCCACGAGGTATGCCGCGGACTGGGCGACGCGTTTCGGCAGAAACCGGACTTACGATATCTGTTTTCTCGGTATGGGAGATGATGCGCATACCGCCTCGTGGTTTCCCGGAAGCCCTTTGTTGAAAAACGAAGTCTCGGATCTCTTTGTCGCACGCGATGTGGCAGGGAAAGGGTGGAGGTTGACCCTCACGCCGGCGGGCTTGCGGGCGTGTGGCGCGGTGGTGGTGATGACTTTGGGGCCGACCAAGGCAGAGGCACTGGCGCGTGTCATGCAGAGTGAATACAATCCGGTGGCTTTCCCGGCCCAGATCCTAAAAACCGTGGCGGACCGCGCCTTTTGGTTAGTCGACGAGATTGCGGCGGCACGCCTGAAATGAGGCGCTTGGTCTAGCCGAGGGCCGGGAGGCGGGCGCACGAAGCGGTTTTGCCTTCCTGACTGCGTCGCTCGCGAGGGGGATTCGATCGGCCTGCGAGAAAGAGAGCGAAGGGATCACGATTGCCCCCTTGCCAGCGCTCCACCCAGTCGCACACTGACCGTTTCCATGAGTACCGCGGTCAAAATCTACGACACGACCCTGCGCGATGGCACGCAGGGAGAAGGCATCAGCTTTTCAGTGACGGATAAACTCCTCATCACCGAACGGCTCGATCAATTCGGCGTGGACTATATTGAAGGCGGCTTTCCCGGGTCGAATCCCCGCGACATCGCTTACTTTGCCGAGGCGAAAAACTTGAAGTTGAAGCATGCCCGCCTGGCCGCTTTTGGTTCGACTCGGCGCGCGGGAGCGAAGGCGAGCGAGGATGCGCAGCTCAAGACCCTTCTCGACAGCGGCATGCCGGTCATGACGCTGGTGGGAAAAACCTGGTTGCTGCATGTCACCGAAATCCTCCGCACCACGGCGGAAGAAAATTTGGCTATGATCGAGGACTCGGTCCGCTACCTCGTCGCTCAAGGCCGTGAAGTGGTTTACGACGCCGAGCATTTCTTCGATGGGTACAAGGCGAATCCCGACTACGCGCTGCACACCCTGGCGGCCGCGATGCGCGGTGGGTCGAGCAACCTGTCCCTCTGCGACACCAACGGCGGCACGCTGGTCGAGGATTTCAAGGCAATCGTGGGGCGGGTGGTCCAGGAGTTTGGCCCGGACAAAGTCGGCGTGCATTGCCACAACGACAGCGGCCTGGGCGTCGCGCTTTCGCTCGCCGGTATCCACGCCGGTGCTACACTGGTCCAGGGCACGGTCAATGGTTACGGGGAGCGGACCGGTAATGCCAATTTGGTGACAATCCTGCCGAGCCTCTTCCTCAAGATGGGACGCACCGCGCATTGCACGCCGCACCTCGACCAGTTGCGCGAATTGTCCCTTTTCTTCGACGAGTTGGCCAACCTCCGGCCCGATTCGAAGATGCCCTATGTTGGCGCTTCGGCCTTTGCGCACAAGGGCGGTCTGCACGCCAATGCGGCGCAGAAAGTGAAGAGCAGCTATGAGCACATCGATCCAGGTCTGGTTGGAAACCGTACCCGTGTGCTGGTGTCGGACATGGCCGGCCGGAGCAGCATCGCGATCAAGGCGAAGGAGCTCGGTTTCGAGCTGGACGAAAAGTCGCCCGCGATGAAGGGCCTGATCGATGAATTGAAGGAACTCGAGTTTCGTGGTTACGAATTCGAAGCGGCGGACGCGTCGCTCAAGCTCCTCCTGGCAAAATGGGTGGGGAAGAAGAAAAACTTTTTCGAAATCGAAACCTATCGCGTGATCATCGAGCGCCACGGCGCCGATTTGTTTTCCGAGGCGACGGTGAAGTTGAAAGTCAACGGTCAACCCTACCACACCGTCGCCGAGTGCAACGGTCCGGTCGGAGCGCTCGACAAAGCCCTGCGCCTTGCGCTGGAGCCGGTGTATCCAATCTTAAAGACGACCTCGTTGCGCGACTACAAGGTCCGCATTCTCGACAGCAAGCAGAGCACCGGTGCGCGGACCCGCGTGTTGATCGAGACGACCGATGGCCACAACCTCTGGGGCACAGTCGGTGTGAGCGACAACATCATCGACGCGAGCTGGGAAGCGCTTCGCGACGCGGTGGAGTACAAGTTGCTGCAAGGCTGACGGGGTGCGAAGGTGAGAAAGTTTGAAGGTGTGAAGGTGCGGATGCGGCGGCGTTGCAGAGGAGTGCAGTGATCTTTCTCTGGTTTGGTTGTAGCCGGGGGCGCCGACCCCGGGACGGCGAAGCCGCCTCCGACAAGACAGTTCATGCGGGGTGAGGACACCCCGCCTACAACCTTGTAGTCTAGCAGTGCCGATTGTGACGGGCCCCCCACCCGCTACAGCAGCGGCGCGAGCAGTCGCGCGATATCCTCGATCACATTGCCTAAAATGCGGGTGCGGGGACGACGCTCGGGTTTCGATTCGCGACAATGTTTAAGCAGATCATCCGCCCAGACGCGCATCGCTTGTACGTCTTTTTCTGAATACACCACGACACCGACCTCGAAGTTCACGAAGAGGCTGCGGAGATCGAAATTGGCGGATCCCAGCATGGCCATGCGGTCATCGACGATCACGCCCTTGCTGTGCATCATTCCCGGGCCGTAGAGCATGACCCGTGCACCGGCTCGGGTGAGCTCGCGGGTGTGGTGCCGGCGCGCGTAGTCGGTTACGGGGTGATTGGATTTGGCCGGCATGATGAGCGTGACGTCGATCCCAGCCCGCGCCTTGACCATCAACGATCGCCAGAGCACCTCGTCGGGGATGAAGTAGGGCGTGATGACCCAGATGCTTTGATGCGCCTCCTGGATCATCGAGAGAATTCCCTCGTAGAGCGAATCGCCTTCGACGTCGGGTCCGCTGGCCACGACTTGCAGGACGCTTTCCCCTTCCATGCGCACGGCTTCAGGCCGTAGTTCTTTGTGCAATACATTGAAGGACTGGCCGCTGGCGAAGGACCAGTCCGCCAGAAAAATTTCGTTGAGCAAGGCTGCCGCCGGTCCGCTGATCACGGCGCCAAAGTCGCGCCAACGCTTTTTATTCGGCGTCGGGCCCATGTATTCGCTGGCGATATTGTGTCCTCCGACGATCGCGGTGTGCTGGTCGAAGACCGCGATCTTCCGGTGATTCCGCAGGTTGGCGGAGGAGCGAGTGACAAAGGGCAGCACCGGCATGAAGCGGTGGACCTCACCACCGGCTTTGCGAACCGGATCGACGAAGCCACGACTGGAAAACATCGAACCGACCGAGTCGAGGAGGAGACGGACTTTCACCCCTTGGCGGGCGCGATCGGCGAGGAGTTTGACGATGCGTTTCCCCGTCTCATCGCGACCCAAAATGAAGGTGGTGATGTGAATGGAGTGTTTGGCTCCGAGGATCAACTGCTCGAGGGTGGAAAAGGTGTCCTCGCCGGTGGTGAGGAGCCGAATCGAATTTCCTCCGACCGGCGGGCAGGCGCCGCTGGCGTTGATAGTTTGAGCGGTGGGACTGACCTGACTCGGCACGTCAATCAGTTCCGCGCCGTCGAGCGAAGGAGAAATCCGGGATTTGCGGGCGAGGAGGCGTTGAAGCTTACGCCCGCCGAGCAAGAGGTAGAGCGGTACACCGACGTACGGGATAAGGATGATGACCAAGAGCCAGGCCAAGGTATTGCCGGGCTGGCGTTTTTCGGTCAGGAGCCGTGCGACCAGGAAAAGGGCGAGCAAAAAACCCCCAACCGTGAGCAAGTGAGGAAGCAGAGGGTGTTCGGAAAATCTGCTGAGGTGCTCCATGCCTGCGCCGGAGCGTGCGACCGCGGCGGACGATGGCAAGCCGCAGTCCTGAGCGAACAAACGATCGCGGTATCCGAAAACCTCTGCGGCGAAGCTTACGATGAGGCGCAGTGAGGCCCAGAAACGCGAATAGCGGCGCTCCCGTCCTAGCCGCGGCAGAAGACTCTATCATTGAAGCGAAAAAAGCCTTGAATTCGCGTCCGCGAGCCATGAACTTCCGCCTCCCTCAATTCGGTAGGTTACTCAAGTGGCCAACGAGGGCGGACTGTAAATCCGCCGGCTTAACGCCTTCGATGGTTCGAATCCATCACCTACCACCATCTTGTTGCGGCCAAGTATCAGGTAACAAGTGACAAGGGCCAGGAGAGTGCACGTCGCGTGATGGATGAGAACCTGGTTCGACGGAGTCCCTCTGGGGGACGGAGATGGGGTCGTGCGCAGCACGTAGGCGGACGATTTGACGCCAGGATAGCTACGACTCGGCGAGCCAGTTGGCTGCGCGCAGGTATCAGGTTACAAATGACAAGGGCCAGGAGAAGACGCGGCGGAACGGCCGAGTCTGCTCCGGATCCGAGTTTTTCCAACCTAACTCGATCCGGGCGAGGCGTCGCTCAGCGCTTTGTTTTCACTTGGTCGCTATTCCAGAAATGCTGGAGCTCGGCGAGCAGCTGCATGAAGCCGGTCAGGGTGCGGGGTTTTACAAAGTAGGCGTTGGCTCCGGCAGCATAGGCGTTGCTGATGTCCGACTCCTGGGGCGACGAGGAGAGCATGACGAAGGGGAGGTGGCTGAACTGGGGCTGGCTGCGCATCCAGCGGAGAAGCTGCATCCCATCCCAGCGCGGCATCTTCAAATCCGACACGACGAGGCGCGGCAAAGGAAGCTCCGCGCGGGTCACGAACTCGTCTTCACCCAACAAATACGCGCGCGCTTTGTCGCCGTCGGTGACGTGAACCAACTGATACGGTTCACCGTGAGTTTGCCAGGCGCGTTTGACGAAGAAAACGTCGTCGAACGAATCTTCGACGAGCAAGACGTCGCAGATCGACTGAGGTGCAGGGGCCGGATCCACGCTTAGCGTCCTCCTCGTCCACCCTGGCTTCGGGCCGTGACTTGTATTGTGTTTGGAACTACAAAACGGCCCAGAGGTCTAAACTCAGCGCGCGACGAGGTGAGCATACACAAGGACTTTCAAAAACGGCCGTCTGCGCAGTCGGCAAAAAGATTCGAGTGAAGGACGGGAGCCACAGAGATCATCGCAAAAGATGAGCTCCAAGGATCGCCCGACCTTAAACCAGTTCCCGGGAAACCAGCGGAACCGCGTCTTTTTCGTTCAAGGAAAACCCCAGGCCGGTGACCTGTGCTTTATGAAAAAGGTCCGCTACGTGCTCTCCGAGATGAAAGTCCTCTAGGCTGTAGCCTTCGCACGCCTGCTTCACACTGACTGGTTTCCAACCCCGAGAGCGCAGCATCATGGCCGCCTGCCGGGTGCAGTGGGCCGGATCATCGGAGTCGAACATGAAATCGGCCGTCGGAAGATCGAACTCCGAGCCGATTGTGTGAGCGGACCGAGAGATCGTGAACTCGAAGTAGATCATAGAAGACAGACGGCGAGGTCAGTTTATGCGAACGGTGTTCGATTGGTAATCAGGGTCGCGCCCACACCGTCTGCGGAATCTTTTCGGAGGGCCGATTCCCTAAGCGAGCACCCGGAGAATCTGCGGTCGCTCATTTGAGCGACGGTTACCTCTAGATTCCGCGCCTCACTAGACCCGCCGGCCGTATCATTCGAGGTTTGTTGGGGCCTGGCTCCCGAATTCGCGCTGGGCTTGGGCGTCGTCGAATTCACCTTCCCAGCGAGCGATGACGACGCTGGCGAGACAGTTGCCCAGCACGTTCACCGAGGTGCGCGCCATGTCCATCAGGCTGTCGACCCCTAGAATCATCGCAGCGCCCTCGAGCGGCAGGCCGAACGATTGTAGTGAAAAAATTAATACGACGAGCGAGGCGCGGGGGACCGCCGCCACCCCTTTTGATGTCACGATCAAGGTGAGCATCATGCCGATCTGCTGCTGCAATCCGAAATGAATTCCCGTGGTGGTTTCGGCCGCTTGGGCGATGAAGACGGACCCAACCGCCAGGTGGAGGGTGGAGCCGTCCAGATTGAAGGTGTATCCAGCAGGCAATACAAATCCCACGATTCCACGCGGCACGCCGAATCGCTCCATCAGGGCGAAGGCTTTGGGCAGGGCCGCTTCGCTGTTCGCGGTCGCAAAGGCGAGGGTGAAGGGTTCCCGCACCGCTCGAACAAACGGTTTGAGGGGAATCTTGGTCACCCAGATCACAAAACCGAATACACCGACGATGAAAATCGTCAGAGCGAGATAGAGCGTGAAGACGAGTTTGCCCAGGCTGAGCAAGACGCCCAGCCCTTGATGGCCGACCGTGACCGCGATGGCCGCGCCCACGCCGAAGGGCGCAAACTTCATGATGATTCCGGCGAAATTGAACATCACCTGGGTGAGCGCGTCGCACCAGACCAGGATCGGTTTGCCGGCTTCTCCCGCGGCGATCACGGCCATCGCGAAAATCACCGCGAAGACGACGATCTGCAGCACATCGCCCCGGGCCATCGCATCGATCACGCTGGTCGGAAACATGTGGAGAATCTGTTCGAGGAACGTGAGAGGCTTGGTCTCCACCGCGGCCCCGAGCGAACCCACACTGCCGGCTAGGACCACGCCGTGTCCCGGTTTGAGCAGGTTCACGACCAGCAAGCCGACGGCCAAGGCGGCGGTCGTGACCACTTCGAAGTAGAGCAGGGCTTTTGCTCCGATTCGTCCCACTTTCTTCAAGTCCCCGGTCCCGGCGATTCCCTGTACCACGCTCGCGAATACAAGCGGCGCGATCATGACCTTGATCAGGTGGAGAAAAATATCGCGGACGATTTCGGTCTTCACCGCCAAGTCAGGCTGCAGCCAGCCGAGGAGACAACCGACGACCAACCCGATCATGATTTGCTGCGTGAGCGAGAGAGAGAAAAACGGAGACGACGGCTCCGAGGGCTTCATGGAATGGGCCGGGGCGGTGGGCATGCGGCACGGTTTCAGCGAGCGTTCCCCACGACAATGACGAAGGTGAGCTGGGCTTTCTTTGACCTAGCCCGTTTTCTGCTCTTCGTTGTCGCCGCGCTTTCCAATGAAAACCTCCTGCCTTGCTCGAACATTGCCTGTGCGCCGGGCGTGCTCATCCTCTTTTTCGTGCCGATGAAAAGATTTCTTCGTTCCTCGCTCCTTTGCTTCAGCCTTTTAATCCTTTGGTCCGCGACTTTGGGCGCGAAGGATTTCATGCCCGCGATCATCTACGACATGGGAGGCAAGAATGATCGCTCGTTCAATCAGTCCGCTTATGTGGGGGCGGAGCAGTTCAAGAAAGAAACGGGCATCGCGTATCGAGAATTTGAAGTCACCAATCCGGCCCAGCGCGAGCAGATCATGGCCCAGTTCGCCAAGCGAGGCGCCACCATCATCGTGGCCATCGGCTTCCCTCAAGCGTCCGCGGTCGAAAAGGTGGCGAAGCAGTATCCCGACGTAAAGTTCACCCTGATCGATGCGGTCGTCGACCTGCCCAACGTTCAGTCGATTAATTTTCGCGAACAGGAGTCATCCTTTCTCTGCGGCATGCTCGCCGCCATGGCTACGAAAACGGGCAAGATCGGCTTTGTCGGAGGCATGGATATCCCGTTGATCCGCAAATTTGCTTTAGGCTACACCGAAGGAGCGAAGTACGTGAACCCAGCGGTGGAGATTTTTCAGAACATGACCGGCACGACTCCGGCTGCGTGGATGGATCCGACCAAGGGCGCGGAGCTGGCGAAGAGCCAATTTGGCCGGGGCGCGGATGTGGTGTTTCATGCCGCGGGCGCCACGGGTATGGGCGTGATGCAGGCCGCGAAGGACGAGGGAAAATTGGCCATCGGTTGCGACAGCAATCAAAATTACGTCCATCCCGGTGTCATCCTGACCTCGGCCCTGAAGCGAGTGGATGTCGTCGTTCATCAGGCATTCAGCGACGCCAAAGCGGGCACCTGGAAACCGGGTCAGCTCGTGCTCGGGCTGGCGGAAAATGGGGTGGACGTCGCGATCGACGAGCATAACAAAAATTTGCTCACGCCGGAGATGCTGGCGCGGATCAATCAAGCCAAGGCAGATATCATCAGCGGCAAGCTCAAGGTGACGGAGTACAAGGCGCAGTGAGGGGCGGTATTGCCGATATCGAATGACGGCACGTGCCATCGAAACCGAGGAGACGTGCGGATTGATCCGCCCTCGTTGTAGCCGGGGGCGCCGACCCCGGGGATCGAGGTTTTCAAAACCCCGGACTCAACGCGCCCGGCTACAACGAGCCGGCGCATGGAAAATCCGAGATTTCTGAGCGATAGCCGTCACGCGTGAAGATCCAGCCGACCTCTTCCGTTCCCGCTGCCGCGCCGCCGGCGTTGGTCCTTCGCGGCATCGACAAACGTTTTGGCGCCGTGCACGCCAATCGCGCCGTGTCGCTCACCGTCGCCAAAGGATCGATACACGGACTGATCGGCGAAAACGGAGCGGGGAAGTCCACCCTGGCGAACATCATCCATGGGTACCATCGGCCGGATGCAGGCGAGATCGAGGTGGCCGGGCGCCGGGTGCAGTTTCGCAGTCCCCAGGACTCGATTGCCGCGGGAGTGGGCATGGTTCACCAGCACTTCATGCTCGTGGACACCTTCACCGTAGTGGAGAACGTGATACTCGGGAGGGAGGGTGGAGCGAGGCTGCGCGCGGGGTTGGCCCAGGCTCGGGCCGAGTTAGAACGACTGGCCTCGCAACACGGTTTGACCGTGCCCTTGGATACGCTGGTGGGCGACCTCCCCGTCGGCCTGCGCCAGCGAGTGGAAATCCTGAAGGCGCTCTACCGTCGGGCCGAGCTGCTGATCCTCGATGAACCGACCGCGGTGCTGACCCCGCAGGAGGCGGATCATCTTTTTGGAATTCTCGCCCAGCTTCGGAACGAAGGGCGCACGATCCTTCTGGTGACGCACAAACTTCGCGAGGTGATGGCAATCACGGACCGAGTGACGGTGATGCGCCAAGGCGCGGTCGTCGCGGAGTTTGCCACGCGCGACACCACGCCTCGTCAACTGGCCGAGACGATGATCGGGAGCTCGGTTTCACTCCAGGTGGAGAAATCGACCTCGGCGCCCGGAGAGGTTCTTTTGTCGGTTCGCGGGTTGGTGACGGCCGACGATACCGGAGTGAAACGCGTCGATGGCGTGAGTTTCGATTTGCGCGCGCGAGAGATCGTCGGTCTCGCTGGGGTCTCGGGCAACGGCCAATCCGAGTTGCTCGAAGCGCTCGCGGGGATGCGCGCGCTGCAGGCCGGAGAGGTGAGGTTGCGCGGAGCCGACCTGACCCTGGCCGATCCGCGCGAGCGGCGAAAATGCGGCATCGTCCATGTACCGGAGGATCGGATACGCCACGGGATCGTCACACGTTTCAGCGCGGAGACGAACGCTTTTCTCGGTTATCAGGATGACCCCCGTTATCAGCGGGGCGGACTGCTGCGTCCGGTGGCGATCCGGACCGATTGCGAGCGGAGGATGAAGGAATTCGACGTCCGTCCGCCGCATCCTGAGCTGAGAATGGGGGCGTTCTCCGGCGGGAATCAGCAAAAGCTCGTGCTCGCTCGGGAAATCGATGGCGATCCGGCGGTGGTGTTGGTCGGTCAGCCGACGCGCGGGGTTGATGTCGGCGCGATCGAATTTATTCATCGCCGGCTCCTCGCGCTCCGCGATGCCGGGAAGGCGATTCTCCTCGTTTCGGTCGAGCTCGAGGAAATTCTCACTCTCTCCGACCGCATCCTGGTGATGCACGCCGGCGCGATCGTCGGTGAACTCGCGCGAGCCGACGCGACTGAGGAGCGGCTTGGACTCTTGATGGCCGGAGTGAAGGAGGTGGGTGGGTGAAGCGAAGCACGAAATGTCCCCATGGTGGCTTGAACCGGCTCGAAGTTAGGGCGAGCCGTCCCTGGCGAGCCGTGCGCAAACCCGGCTTACCGGGGACGGTTCGCCCTACCCCAAAACCTCCGATTCAAGGCGAGAGGACGAGTAAGGGTAAGAGAATGAAGTACGGGAAAGATCGATACAGTTTGGTATGAGCACTTCTCCACTGCCCCGCTGGGCCGACCTTTTTCTGCTGCCGCTGCTGAACCTCCTCGCTGCGCTGATTGTATCCGCCGGAGTGATTGCGCTGGTCGGCGAGAACCCCTGGACTGCACTCAAGCTGATCGCGGCAGGTGGGCTGGGATCGCAGGAGGGAATTGGATACACGCTGTATTACGCGACTAACTTCATTTTCACTGGCCTCGCGGTGGCGGTCGCCTTTCATGCCGGCCTTTTCAACATTGGCGCGGAAGGCCAGGCTTATATCGGCGGCCTCGGTGCGGGTCTAGTTTGCCTCGGGCTCGATCACCATTGGCCGGCCTGGGCCTTGATCCCGATGGCGGTTCTCGGGTCGATGGTGTTCGGTGCGGCTTGGGCGTTCGTGCCGGCGTGGCTCCAGGCCAAGCGCGGTAGTCACATTGTCATTACGACGATCATGTTCAACTTCATCGCTGCTGCGTTGGTCACCTTCCTCCTGGTGGAAGTAGTGATAAAACCAGGACAGCAGTCGCCCGAGACCCGCGAGTTCGCCGCGGCGGCCTGGCTACCGCCGGTCCATGCGCTCTTGGCCGGGATCGGAATCACCTTCAGTCCGTCACCCTTCAATCTGGCCTTTTTCCTCGCGCTCGGTGCGGCGGTTTTGGTCTGGCTCTACGTCTGGCGAACCCGATGGGGTTATGAATTGCGCGTGGTCGGCCAGAACCCTGCGGCCGCGAAATACGCCGGGATTTCACTCTCGCGGACGATTGTCACCGTGATGGTGATTTCCGGCGCGTTGGCCGGAGGGCTGGGCGTGAACGAGATCTTGGGCGTGCAGCATCGCCTCCTCCTCGATTTTCCGAGCGGGGCCGGCTTCGTCGGCATCGCGGTCGCGCTGATGGGACGGAATCACCCGATTGGCATCGTACTCGCGGCGGTTCTATTTGGCGTGCTCTATCAAGGCGGATCGCAGCTCTCGTTTGATCTGCCGCACATCTCGCGCGACCTAGTCGTAGTCATCCAGGGTTTGGTCATCTTGTCCTGTGGCGCACTGGGAAATCTTTTTCGTGTGCCGCTCGCGAAGCTGTTCGCGGCTCGCTCCTGATGGAAGCCTATGGCATCATTCTCCTGTTGCTCGCCGCGACGATCCGTGTAGCGACGCCGCTGATACTGGCGGCGTTGGGCGGAATGTTCTGCGAACGTTCGGGCATCATCGATCTCGGTCTGGAAGGCAAAATGTTGGGCGCGGCCTTTGCCTCGGCTTCCGTTTCGGCGGTGACGGGTTCGGCTTGGCTGGGCGCGGCGGCGGGAATTGCGGGGTCCGTCTTCCTGGCGCTGGTCAACGCGTTCGCCTCGGTCACCCAGCGGGGAAACCAGGTGGTGGCGAGCATGGCGATCAACATCATCGTGGCCGGATTGGGACCGACGTTGGCGCTGGCTTGGTTTAATCTCGGAGGTCAGACGCCCCAGCTCGACGGACCGCAACGATTTCTCGGGCTGGTCTGGCCCTGGGCGCAACAGGCGCGCGAGGTGCCGGTGCCAGGGTTGATCTACGCAGAGCTGCTCAGCGGCCATAATCTGATCGTCTACTTCACCGCGCTGCTCGTGCCCCTCAGCGCCTGGTTGCTCTTCAGGAGCCGTTTTGGACTTCGGCTCCGCGCCTGCGGGGAAAATCCCCAGGCCGCGGAAGCCGCGGGCGTATCAGTGAACCGGTTACGCTATGAAGCCATGACGATCTCCGGCGTGCTCTGTGGAGTAGCGGGAACCTACCTGTCCACGGCGGCGAGCGCCGGGTTTGTGCGCGACATGACGGCGGGCAAGGGCTACCTCGCACTGGCTGCTCTGATTTTTGGAAAATGGAAGCCGCAGCGGACCCTCGTAGCCTGCCTCTTGTTCGCGTTCTCCGATGCAGTGGCGGTGCGACTGCAGGGCGTCGCAGTCCCGGGGATAGGCGTGATTCCGGTGCAGTTCATCTTGGCGCTGCCCTACCTTGCGACGGTCCTTCTGCTCGCCGGTTTCGTCGGTCGAGCGGTTCCGCCCGCAGCCTTGGGCGCCCCTTATGCGAAGGAGAAGTGATCGGAGAGTTCCCGACCCGCTGGTTCGAGGAGCCACGCTGTTGGGGTTTGGCGACCACGCTTCTTTACTCGACACAGGCGGTCAGGAGACTCTCCGTCTTTTGTTATTGGTCGCATGCTTCTCTTCTAAAAAATACTCCAGATGAATTATATCCTTGGTGAGCGCCTGGTGTTTTCCTGTCATAGAGGTCAATGAACCCGCCAGCGCTGATGCGTGCGGCGCTGAGCCGCTGGGGTTTTTTGCGGACGGGGCGAAAATCTCGTGACCCGTATCCGAAACCCAATACACCCGGGGTTCCGGCAGAGGCGCACCCCTACGTGATTCATGATTTCTTCGCCTTTCGCGGAGTGCTGTTTGGACGAGGCGTCGTCGATCATGCTTTGGGCGACCTTCCGCGTTTGAGCGTGCTCTTGGAGGAGGAACGTTGGCTGCCGGTTGAATGGCAATCCGATCCGGTCAATCCTTCGACCCCGACCAAGACAGCGTTTAGCTTTCACGTCACACTTCCTTCGGGGGTCGGCGGAGAGGCGACGGCCAAGATCAAACTCTTCATTCATTTTCGAGCGGAGCATTTGCACATCATCGCCCCTGGCGGGGGGCGGTTGAAGGCCGACCGCTTTCTCTCGACCGAAGCGGTATTCTGGGAACACATACGGGGTTTGTCCTCTGGATGCGTGTTGGAGGTCGGGGCGCGAGCGCGCTCGGGGATCACGCGTCGTGATCTTTTTCCGCCGGGCTTATCCTACGTGGGATTTGATATCGTGGCGGGGCCGAATGTCGACGTGGTGGGCGACGCCCACGAACTCTCCGCGTATTTTCCTGCGGAGTCATTCGACGCAGTTTTTTCAATCGCCGTTTGGGAGCACCTCGTGATGCCCTGGAAGGTGTCCCTCGAGCTGAACCGGGTGTTAAAGACAGGAGGTATTGCAATGATCAATACGCATCAGGCCTGGCCTTCACACGAGGAACCATGGGATTATTTTCGATTTTCCGAATATGCGTGGGCGTCCCTCTTCAATCGCGCGACGGGGTTTGAAATTCTGGCCGCTGGCATGGGTTTTCCCGGAGTGATGGCCGCGGCGCTCGCGCTGCCCCATCATCAGGCTGAAGGAATTGAGTGGCATTATGGGTACCTGGCTTCCCGCTGCGTGGTGCGAAAAATCGCGCCAACCTCTCTAAGTTGGCCGGTGGCGACCAAGGATGTGGCGGTGGGGACTTACGATTACTGAGAGTGAACGCTCTAGACTTTGACGATCGTGCTCCGCTGTGGGGCACCCATTGAGCTGAGTGTTTTGGGACTCGCCTCAAGCGCTCAAATCAGCCCTGCGCTACGGAAACTGTAGAAGCCCTGGCCGGTTGGATCGTTGGCCGGAGTACCTACGACAACATGATCCAATAAGTCGATACAAACTGCCTTGGCGGCTTCGCGCAGCTGGCGAGTGACTTGAATGTCGGCCGCGCTGGGGGTTGGGTCGCCGCTGGGGTGATTGTGGACACAAATGACCGCTGAAGCCGCTTCGCGTATTGCTTCACGGAATACCTCTCTGGGGTGGACGAGGCTGTTTGTGGCCGTGCCTGAGGTGACCTCGACGCGTTTGATCAACCGATTCTTGCGATTGAGGCAGAGAACCCAAAATTTTTCGACCTCGAGCCCGGCGGCGATCGACTGAAAATAGTCCGCCACGCGATCGGCTTGGCTGAGGATAGGGGCGTCACCGGCTTGTTGCGCAAGCACCCGCCGGGCGAGCTCCATCGTGGCGATGAGCTGGAGCGCCTTCACTCGGCCGATGCCTTTCAGCTTTCGAAAATCGTTTTCGCGCCAGGCGATCAGTCCCCCGAGTGAACCCGCTTCGGAGACGAGACGAGTCGAAAGGGTGAGGACATCCTGCCCGCGGGTGCCGTTGCGCAGAAGCATCGCGACCAACTCGGCGTCGCTCAAGGCAGACGGCCCGAGCCGTTGCAGCCGCTCCTGCGGCCGCTCGCCCACCGCGAGCTGCTGGAGACGATTTTCGTTCGGAGTTTCCACCCGCCCCACGCCTGATTCGGTCATGAAGTAAAATGGTAAATAAAAATAGAATTTAGCAACATTTTTCGATGTAAGTAGCGAGCATCGAGTAGTGGGTAGCGAGTAGATCGAACCAGCCGATCCTCGATCTATTTTTACAGAAGATCACAAAGGGAACGAAGAGGGGTTTCGTAAGCTCACGCCTCTGAGCCAAAGCGATGTAATGGAAACTTGGATTCGAACCACCCTCGTCGCTTTGTTCCCTTTGTTAGCTTCTGTAAAACGGATCGAGAAGGTCGAGGCTTGGCCTGCTCGCTACTTCTCCCCGGGGCGATCCGTCGAATCCAGCCGATCCTCGATCGATTTTACAGAAGATCACAAAGGGAACGAAGAGGGATTTCGTAAGCTCAGGCCTCTGAGCCAAAGCGATGTAATGGAAACTTGGATCCGAACCACCCTCGTCGCTTTGTTCTCTTTGTTAGCTTCTGTAAAACGGCTTGAGAAGATCGAGGCTTGGCCTGCTCGCTACTTCTCCCCGGGGCGATCCGTCAAATCCGCCGATCCTCGATCGATTTTACAGAAGATCACAAAGGGAACGAAGAGGGATTTCGTAAGCTCAGGCCTCTGAGCCAAAGCGATGTAATGGAAACGTGGATTCGAACCTTCCTCGTCGCTTTGTTCTCTTTGTTAGCTTCTGTAAAACGGCTTGAGAAGATCGAGGCTTGGCCTACTCGCTACTTCTCCCCGGGGCGATCCGTCGAATCCAGCCGATCCTCGATCTATTTTTACAGAAGATCACAAAGGGAACGAAGAGAGATTTCGTAAGCTCAGGCCTCTGAGCCAAAGCGATGTAATGGAAACTTTGGATCCGAACCACCCTGGTCGCTTTGTTCTCTTTGTTAGCTTCTGTAAAACGGCTTGAGAAGATCGAGGCTTGGCCTACTCGCTACTTCTCCCCGGGGCGATCCGTCAAATCCAGCCGATCCTCGATCGATTTTACAGAAGATCACAAAGGGAACGAAGAGGGATTTCGTAAGCTCAGGCCTCTGAGCCAAAGCGATGTAATAGAAACTTGGATTCGAACCACCCTCGTCGCTTTGTTCCCTTTGTTAGCTTCTGTAAAACGGATCGAGAAGGTCGAGGCTTGGCCTACTCGCCACCCGCTGCTACTCCCCGGGTCCTGAGACAAAAAAGGCCGCGTCGTTGGGACGCGGCCGAAGAGGGCTCAACTGAACTTGGCTCAGTAGTGCTTCACGTAGCCATTGCGGCGGAGGCGTTCGAGCCAGTGCTCGGTGGTGCTCCGCGCCATCTGCTGGACGAGGATCTGCTCGATTTGCGGACGAACTTCGTCGATCGGTTGGACGCCGGCATACTTGCGATCTTCGACGTAGAGGAGAAATGAACCTTCCGGCATGATGATCGGCTGAGTGGTGTCGCCCTTTTTCAGGTTGAAGAGCGGGTCGCTCAGCTCGGGTTTCAGGTCGGAGCGTTTTTGCCAGCCCCAGTCGCCGCCCTTGGTGCGGCGGGTGTCTTGACTGACTTCTTTAGCGAGGTCTTCGAATGATTCGCCGCCCTTCAAACGCGTCAGCACAGCCTCCGCTTTGGCGCGAAGCTGATCGTCGGTTTCGCCTTCGCCACGGCGGAACTGAATGAGGCGGAGATGAACGGAGTCTTCCTGGTAAAACTTGTCTTTGTTCTCGTTATAAAAGGTCTCCACCTTGACCGGACTAACGATGCTCTGACTCTTGCGCTGCTGCTGGCGCATGTAGTTGTAGATGATGTCCTCTTCAACCTCTTTCCGGTATTCGCGGATGGTCGTGCCGCGGCCACGCAGGTAGGCGAGGAATTTCGAGCGATCGTTGTCGAACTGGGTGATGATGATTTCCGAAAGGTGATTATCGATATAGCTGACCGGAATGCGGTGCTTCTCGTCTTTTTTGAACTCCTTCACGATCAGCACGCGATCGATCAAATTCTGAATGATATCGTCGTGGAGCGCTTCCAGCTTCTCGTTGAATTCTTTTTCGTTCTTCGCGTCCCGGCGGATCTGGGGAACGAGCGGCGCGATTTCGCGGCGGATTTCGTCGACCGTGATGACTTTGTCCTCCGCGATGGCCGCGATTCCGTTGGCAAAACGCAGATCGAGGTTGTCCTGCGGCGGTGGGGTCTGAGCGGCTGAAGCGGCAGTGGTGGACTGAGCTTGCACGAGCCCCGTTGCCGGCATCAGCGCGGAGGCCGCGACGGCAGAGAAGAGAGCACGAGACAAAATACGACGACCTAGGGTCATGGATTGGGCAGATTGTTCAGAAACGAAATTATCTCCTTTAACCGTAGGAGGGGCTTAGGAGCGGTCAACCTCGGAAACCGGGTTCCGATCATCACTAAATCGTCACGACGACCGCTGTTTCTTAAGCATTTTAAACGAGAGGACTCTGTTTCGACGGAAACGATATTTTTTTGTTCCGCCCGAATTCGGATCTCGGTGACCAACAAGAGGGCGCGCACTTCGTCGCCAAACTTTCCAAACCGGTCTTTTAAGTCGGTTTCGATCTCCTTCAGCTTGGCGGTGGAATCGGCCAGAGCGAGTTTGCGATAGAAATCGATCCGCAATCGCGTTTCCCCGAGGTAAGTCGGCGGGATGCGTGCTTGAATTCTGGAGACATCGACCGAGCCGGAAGCATCGTCCTCGGCGGTTTTGATCACGGTGTAGCTGTCCTCATAACGTCGCCGGCCGTTCTCCGCCATTTCGCCTTCACCGACCGAGACAAAATCCAATTTCACGCTTGCCCGGACCGAGGCGGCGGATTTCTCGCCTTTTAATCGAGCGACTGACTGGCGGAGGAGCTGGCAGTAGAGCTCAAAACCGACGCCGACGATGTGCCCGCTTTGTTCCGCGCCGAGCAGGTTTCCCGCGCCCCGCAGCTCAAGATCACGCATGGCGATGCGGAAACCGGCGCCGAGTTGGTTATGGGTTCGCATTGCGTTGAGACGCTGGCGCGCGATTTCCATCATCCGGGTGTGACGGTGAAGCAGCAGATAGGCATAGGCCTGGTGCTTGAAGCGGCCGACGCGTCCACGAAGTTGATACAACTGAGAGAGGCCAAAACGGTCGGCACCCTCGATAATGATGGTATTGCAATTTGGGATATCGAGGCCGCTCTCGATGATGGTGGTGCAGACGAGCATTTGATACTTCCCGGCGACGAAATCGGTCATGACTTGTTCCAACTCGCCATCGTCCATTTGGCCATGGCCGACGCCAATGACCACGTCGGGCAGGAGCTCTCGGAGTCGACTCGCGACGAGGTTGATCGTCATGACCCGGTTATGGAGATAGAACACTTGGCCGCCGCGGCGGATTTCGTGTCTCACTGCATCGACGACCACTTTTTCCTCGTAGGTTTTGACGATCGTCTGGATGGGGTGGCGATTGGTCGGCGCGGTCTCGATCACGCTCATATCGCGAGCGCCGGTCAGCGCCATGTAGAGGGTGCGGGGAATAGGCGTCGCGCTCATCGAGAGGACGTCGATCGTGGCGCGCATCGCTTTGAAAACCTCTTTGTGCTTCACCCCGAAGCGCTGCTCTTCGTCGATGATGACCAAGCCCAGGCTGCGGAAAACCACGTCTTTCTGGAGAAGCCGATGGGTGCCGATCAAGATATCGACTTGGCCGGCCGTTGTGGCGGTGAGGATTTTGGCCTGCTCTGCGCGGGTGCGGAAGCGGCTGACCATTTCGACCGCGATGGGGTACCCCGCCATGCGTTCCCGAAAGGTATTCAAATGTTGCTGCGCCAACACCGTCGTCGGCACGAGAAGGGCGACCTGTTTGCCGCCCTGGACGGCTTTGAACGCGGCGCGCAGCGCGACCTCGGTTTTGCCGAAACCGACGTCGCCGCAAATCAGCCGGTCCATCGGGCGCGGCCGTTCCATGTCATGCTTGGTCTCCTCGATCGCTTTCAGCTGATCGCGGGTCTCGGTGAAGGGAAAAGAGGCTTCGAATTCCTTCTGCCAAGTGGTGTCGGGCGGAAAGGCTTCGCCCTCCTCGGCCTCGCGGGCGGCTTGGATGCGGAGCAGTTCGGCCGCGAGGTCGATCGTGGCCCGCTCGGCGGCTTGGCGGGCTTTTTCCCAACGCCCCGAGCCGATCCGGCCGAGCTGAGGTTTGGTTTTGCTCAGGCCGACGTAGCGGCTGATCAAATGCGACTCCTGCAGCGGAACGTGAAGCGTGACCTGTTCGTCGAACTCGAGGGAAATGACCTCGCGGGTGCCTCCGGCGTATTCAATTTTCGTGAGACCGCGATAGAGCGCGATCCCGTGCTGGAGGTGAACCACGAAGTCGCCTTCGACCAACTCGGAGAAATCGAGCAGCTGATCGATCTGGGCGCGTTGCGCGATCGCGCGCTGCGGGCCGGCGGAGCGGCGGGCGCGCTTGCGACCAAAGAGCTCCGTCTCGGTCACGACCACCACGCCCTTCGTAGTGGGTTTTACATTACGCCAATGCAGGCTGGGGGCCGTCCCGATGCGTTCGTCGTTTGCACGGGCGAAACTGATGCGGAATCCTTCGTTCAACGTGCCGCGCAGAAAAGTCGGCGTGAGCGCCTTGAGTTTCGGATCTTCGGCGAGGATTTCACGCACGCGCTGCTCTTCGCCTTCTTTGGATACGACGAAAACGATGAGGTGACCCTGCTTCTGCCAGGTGGTAGCTTGGAGGAGAAAGGTTCGCCGCGCCTCTTCCTCGACCTGGAGACGTTCCTGCGCGACGAGCGCGTCATCGGGATAACTCCGGTGATGAACCAAGCTCTCAGTGTCCCAGGTGGCTTCGTCGGGATCGTGGTCGAAGAGCGCGGAGGCTTCGTCGAGGTCGCTCAGGCCGATCGCGGTGGCGCATTTCGAAAGCAGGGGAGTCACCGCGTCAGTCCCCTCGCGGGCGAGGGCGCTGAATTCATTGTCGAGCGAAGCCGGCTCGATAAAGACGAGATGGCTGCGGGGCGAGAGATAGTCGGCGATGCCGGTTTTGGACGGGTCGAGCCGGACGCGCGGAGACGCGGAGAGCGCGATCTCGGGCACTGCTTCGCCCGAGCGCTGGGTGACGGGATCGAAGGCGCGGATCTCCTCGATCTCGTCGCCGAAAAAGTCGAGCCGGTAGGGCTGATTCGCGGTCACGGGATAAACATCGATGATGCCGCCGCGGATGGCGTAGTGACCGGGCGCTTCGCAGACCGCCTCTGAGTCGTAGTCGAGTTCGCGCAGTTTCTCCAGCAGCCCGTTGAAGGATTGAGTCTGACCGGGCTTGAGCACGAGTTCGCGGGTGGCGAATTCCTCGAGCGCCGGCACGGGCTGAAGCAACGCGTCGGGCGTGGTCACGACCACGAGGGTGTGGGTGTATCCGTTTCGCTTGGACTCGCTGCTCTCCGTGCCGGGCGGAAGCGTGCGACGCGTGTCGCCCAGCTGGCGAGTGGCCCGCAGCCGGGAGAGCACGGTGAGACGGTCGGCCGAGGCCGCGAATGCCTCGCGCATGTCACGGTTGTCCGGCATCGATTCCGGAAAGACCAAAACCTCCAGCGCGGTTGTGCCGGTCGAAGCCTCGCTAAAAAAAGCGATGTCCTCGGCCAGCTGTTCGGCGACGCGAAGCTCGTCGACGATCACCACGTATACAGGCGATGGATACGCACGGGTCAACTCCTCCACCACCGCGCCGCGGGCGGCGGGGCAGATCCCGGTGAGTTTGAGGCGATGGGCGGTGGAGGTCACAAGGAGAGTAGCGAGTAGTGAGTAGCGGGAAGCGAGTAGCGCAAGCGTGGGAGGATCGAATCGTTCTCTTACTCTTACCCGTTCTCGGGTTTGAATTGATCACTGAATCGATCAATTTTTACACAAGCCAACAAAGACAACGAAGAGTGGTTTCGTAGAATAATTCACCTGAGCCACTACACGATAAAATGGAACTTGGATTTTGAACCGCTCCTACCGCTTTGCTCCCTTCGTTTTCTTCTGTGAAAAAAGGGATCGAGGGCTCGACCAACCCGCTACCCGATGCTCGCTACTTCCCAACTACAACGGATCTGATTCCGCCGATTCGGGCCTTAGGACCAGCAGCGCGGCGCGCGCAGCGGCTTCCTCGGCGGTTTTTTTCGACATGCCCCGGCCGGAACCGAGGAGCCGGTCGTTCAGGAAAACAACCGCCTCGTATTCACGGGCGTGATCTTGTCCGGAGACATGGACCACGGAGTAGCGCAACGCGTGATTGCCATGCTCGGGCTGGACGAGCTCCTGTAGCTGGCCCTTGGGATTTTCGGCAGGCTGGGTTTCGTTGAGACGCTCCGGCAACGAACCATAGAGGGCGAGGAGCACGCGACGCGTGGTGGGGAGATCGCTGTCGAGATAGATCGCGCCGATCACCGCCTCGAAGGCATCCTCGAGCGTGGACGGCCGGGTTCGCCCGCCGCTTTGTTCTTCGCTTGCGCTCAATTTGAGGCAGGCGTGCAAGCCCAAGTCGCTGGCCAGACCAGTGAGAAAAGCACCCTTGGAAAGAGCGGACCGCCGCTTGCTCAACGAGCCCTCGCGGTCTGCAGGGAAAAGTTGATACAGCGTTTCCGTGAGGATGAGTTGAACGACGGCATCTCCCAGAAATTCAAGGCGCTGATTGCTTTCCGCCACCTCGGGGTGATCCTGCAAAAAAGAAGGATGCGTCACCGCGCATTCGAGCAATCGAAGGTCCCGAAACCTGTAGACCAGGCGTTCTTGGAGAAAATCGAGGGAGGAAGGAGACGGCGCAGCCACAGCGGAAGGGGAAGGATAACCAGGGTTGGGAAGCCATGGAAAGTCTCAACCCGAAATTTCTTGATCCTCAAAAAACGGATACAAATTTTTTTACGAACTCGCGCTCGAGTAGCGACGCAGCCCTCGTTTGAAAACGAAAGCCCCCGCCGCGACCCAGAAAGCGGTGATCGTGATCAGCCAGGGAATGTAGTGGCCGTCGAAACCGCGGCTGAGGGATCGAGCCGGCACATTGCTCACGACAACGACCGGCAGCAACCAGACGAAGACAATATTGGATACACCGCGAAACGCCTCGCGCGGCAGGCGGGAAAATTC
>Ga0070717_10000112_pt1 | contig 63904 bp, 58 predicted proteins | sample LARL113metaG_FD_71366 | JGI IMG/M metagenome (GOLD analysis project Ga0070717, IMG submission 71366) | Corn, switchgrass and miscanthus rhizosphere microbial communities from Kellogg Biological Station, Michigan, USA - LAR L11-3 metaG | ecosystem: Host-associated > Plants > Roots > Rhizosphere ...
ATGGTGGCCCCGTGTAGCAGTAATATTGTTACTGTTGTACTACTCGCGAGCGATCTTCCCCTGCGTCCCGGTGGAAGGCGACGAGCAAGGGGTGGTTAATGGAGTGATTGCGCTCCAAGAGCATCGAAACGATTTCTCTCAGCTTGCCTATTTGTATTCAATTCAGCCGGGGACCTATCGGTTGATTTGTCTCTTTTGTGGGTTAGCCGATATCCCGCCGATCACGGCTTTTGGGGTGTTGAGCGCGTTTGGCGCGGGTGCGTTTATCTTCATCGCAAGCTTCCTAATAAGCCGCATTTCTCGGTGCCGGCCGGCCTTTGTCGCCCTGGGCTTTATGGGGGCTCAAGAGATGTGCACGGGTGCATTTTATGCAAATAGTAGTGCCATGGCCGCGCCCTGGATCGCCGCAGCACTTCTTGTCTCCTTGCAAAAACCGACCGCCCTGAATGCGGTCTTCGCCGCGGCTTTGATTGCGGTCGGAGGGTGGATCCGGCTGGATGTATTGCTTCTTACGCCTGTTTTTCTGCCGTTAACGGCTTTTCAGTCAAAAGAGTTTTCCTTTCGTCCTGGTTATACCGCCTTGGTGGCCGTGATGGCGGTGGTATTATTGATTGCGCTGCTCTGGATATCGCATGTTTCGCTAATGGAAAGTTGGAGTACTTATTCAGCGAGAAGCGGGAGTTACGGCGTCGCACTATTGTGGCATTTGGGATGGATTGTCGCGTCCCCAGCATGGCTGATCGTTGCTCTCTTGGGTCTTGTCTGGCTTTTGCTGAAGCGTCAGTGGCGGCTTTTATATGTTTTGGGCTGCGCCGTGGTTCCCACGCTTTTGGTTTACTACGAAAGCCTCACCACCACAAAGTACCTTTATTATATTGTGCCATTCATTTTGCTGCCTGGCTTTTGGCTGCTGAACGACCTAATAGCTTCGTCGTCTAAGTTCGCTCGGCGCACCGGAATCATCTTGTCAGTCGCTATTGCGCTGGAGGCAATTATTGGCGTGAGGACCTCGAGCGACACCTTTCGTCGCTTTGATCCAGGCAATTGGTTCTTATATTGTGAGCTTGGCCCCTCATCATTTCCTCGCCCGATTCAGATAGGGGTCGGGGAGGGAGAAATTGTGCCGACCGCGGATGCATTCAGATTAAGAGGAGCGTGTTTCTATATGCCTCGCGTATGGAGGAGAGAAAAACAGCGGATGGCGCAGATCATCCCTTCAATACGGGCGGCACTATTAGACAATCGGGAGAAAACAATAATCACGAGCACCTATATGTCCGCTCAGGTGCTCGTCGGCATATTGGTCTCCAATCGTGGCGTCTGTACTCATCGTTCTACTGTTCCAGATAATCCGAGTTCCTTCATTGAGGAATGGTCTATCGGGCATCAATTGCTTCATGCCATTAACGTCAATCACACTGACCGGGACCGCGCCGAGTTTGGTCACTACTCGTCTCGGCCGGGCACAATCCTGTTTTTAAACGATCGAGGGAAATCGGCTGCACTCCACTTAGGTGCAGTCGCTCCCCGATGGATACGTGAGCTTGGCCAAGAAAACGCCTTGCTCACGCTTTATCGCCGTGTGGGAGAGTAGGCTTTTGAGAAGTGAACGGGATCTGTTGGCTGTTCAAGGCTATCGGATTTCGTGGGTAAACGACCGACCGGCCCGGGAAACGGGCGACCACACTCAGTGCCTGGGAGCATCCCGTACTCGACTCAGTGATACACGGATCCATTCGTGGTGTTTTACTCCCGGCGTTTGGCTCAGGTGCCGCAGCGGATATTGCAACTCAGTATGATGTGTCCGAAATTATTCTTGTCGCTCTTGTCTAACTCAGGGTCCGAGGAATCTTCCGGCATGAAAATCGCGCAGATTGGTGCGAACGGGCAAGTCGGCTCTCGAATTCTCGCGGAAGCGCTTAATCGTGGGCATTCGTTCACCGCCGTCGCGCGTCCTCCAGAGCAACTGCCGGTAGGCTCGCGACTGGTTCCTCAGCGGAGTGACGTGGAGAGAGCAGTTGCTCCAGCGAGGATTATGCGGTCGCCAGGGTCGAGGAAATCGAAGGCCCGAAAGCAGGGGCGCCGATGGTTTACGGTCGGAGAATGAGAAAATAAACGAAGGTATAATATGACTGGCATCGATGATACTCCCCCCTGTGCTCTGCGTCCGTTTGAACCGGCTTCGGATGCGCTCTATCCAATCGACGCGGCGGCGAAACTGGCGCAGATCCCGCGGCATCTGATCCTTCTTTGCTGTCGCGAAGCGCTGATTTCTCCGATCAGCGACCCGGAGTATGGCGGTTATTATTTCACCGCTGGAGAGGTAAAACGACTCGCGCGTATCGGTTATCTTCATACGGTGCGAGGCGTCAACCTGCCTGGAATTAAGATCATTCTCGAACTCGGTGACGAACTGCGACGAATCCGGCGCCTCACTGATTTCCTTTAGGCTGGAGTGAGCCAGGACAAGGAAACCGTTGCTATGGCCAAGACCGGGAACTCGGACTCTTGAACGTTTAGGAACAGCCTCGCGTCCGGAGAAAAGCGCTCGAGCGGATGGCGCAGTGTCGCAAAAAATTACCCCGGAGCCTGCCTTTCCGGTCGAGGCGGGCCTCGCCTCGACCCTCGAGGATAGAATTGCTTTCGTTCGATCCGGCGAACGGGGACCACGGGAGGCACTTGCGCGACGAGAGGTAAACCGCCTTCTTTTCGGCATGAACTTTCGCGACCTTTCGGAACAGCAGATCTTAGCACTCGCGATCTCGGCGGAGGAGGAAGATGGCCGAATCTACGCGGATTTCGCCGAAGAACTACGCGGAGAATTTCCGGCCACAGCAGAATTGTTCACGGCCATGGCCGAGGAAGAGTCGGGCCATCGGCATCGCTTGCTCGACCTTTATCGCGCGAAATTTGGCGAGCACATTCCACTCCTCCGGCGGGAGGATGTTCGCGGTTTCTACCCGCGTCGCCGACGCGTATTTGGTTTGGGCATTCGGCCGGAACGAGCCCGCGCGGAAGCCGCTCAGATGGAAATTGAGTCACGCAATTTCTATCAACACGCCGCGCAACTGGCGCGCGATGCTTCCATTCGGCAGCTGTTGGGCGATCTTGCCGCAGAAGAGAGCAAGCACGAAGCGCTGGCGGAAGGCATCAACGCACGCCAAGCGCAGGAGGGACAAATCGCGCAAGAACGCGATTCGGCCCGTCGTTCTTTTGTGTTGCGCATCGTGCAGCCCGGCTTGGCGGGACTGATGGACGGATCGGTTTCAACTCTTGCACCGCTCTTCGCCGCCGCGTTTGCGACCGCGAATACAATGGAAACGTTTCGCGTCGGTCTGGCCGCATCGGTTGGCGCCGGCATCAGCATGGGTTTCGCGGAAGCGCTGTCCGACGATGGGAAAATCAGCGGACGCGGCGCGCCGCTCCTCCGCGGGACGGTTTGCGGCTTGATGACGACCGGCGGCGGAATCGGGCACACGTTGCCGTATTTGATTCGCAATTTCCATCTTGCGACGAGTATTGCCATCGCGGTGGTCTTGATCGAACTCGCGGTGATTTCCTGGATCCGCTGGAAGTACATGGAAACCTCGCCGCTATCCGCCACCACCCAAGTCGCGCTCGGCGGCGCGCTGGTCTTTGCCGCCGGATGGCTGATCGGATCAACCTAACGACCAAGCGGAAAACGTCGCGGTCAGAGCGCGGGCCGCGGATGATTCTTACCCACGCGTTCGGCCAGGCGGCGGCCGCCATCGATACAGTTCGCGAGGGAAATGCCGTCGCGGCAGTTTCCTCCAATATAGAAACCCGGAGCGGCTTTCTCCACTGACTCGCAGGCGGCCTTTAGTTTTTCGAAGCCGAGATTATATTGGGGGATGGCTCGAGGCCAGCGCTGCAAATGGACGTAGACGGCGTCCTTGCTCGTGCCCAGCAGAGAGCGGAGCTCGGTCTGCACAAGTTCGACGATTTGTTCATCGCTCTGTCCGGCCAACGCGGGCTGCCGAGTGCCCCCCACAAAGGTGGTCAGGGCCACGTGACCTTCGGGCGCGCGGCCGGGAAACAGGGTGCTGGAGAAAAGTGTTCCGAGGATCTGGCGTCGCTCGACCTCCGGGACCAACAGTCCAAAGCCGTCCAGCCGGTGGGCCACGTCCTCACGTCGGTAACCGGTGAATACAGAAACCACCGGCGGATGCTCCAGGCTGCGATACTGTGCCAACTCCGCCGCGGCTCCCGGAACTCCGTCGATTCGTATTCGCCCTAGCACGTCGGCGGGCACGGCGCTGATCACGGCGGAAAACGCCGCTTCTTGGCGAAGACCCGCGGCTAAGTATTCAACTTTCCATTCGTTGGACCTCCGCTCAAGCGCGAGGACCTCACAGCCCAGTCGAATTGAGTCGCCGAGCGCGTGAGCGAGCGCGCGTGGGATTTCCTCCAACCCATCGGGAAAGGAGACCATACCGCCCCGCGGAGCTCCACTTGGATTCCGCCGCTTGATCGCGCCTCGGATCAGGGAGCCGGCTTCCTGCTCCAGGGCGTGGAGCTTCGGAAAAGCATGCCGGACGGACAGGCGTCGCGGATCGCCGGCATAGACGCCCGCGACAAAGGGATTGACCACGTAGTCGAGAAATTCGGATCCCAGTCGACGCGAGACAAACTGCTCGACCGTTTCGTCCGCCTGGGCGGGCGAGGGCGGTCGAAATGGCTCGCCCAGAAGGTTGAGTTTGGCCCGCCAGGAAAGCAGGGCGTTGGTGATGAAGCTGAGCGGTGAACCGGGGAGGGCGACGGGTTTTCCCTCCCGCACAATGTAGCGTTTTTTCGCCGCCTTCGGCGCGTACAGACAGCGAGACCGAAGGCCGAGCGCGTCGATAAAGGACGTGATCTCACGCGAGTTCTCGAATAGGGAATTGGGGCCGCCTTCGTGGAACCACTCGCCGCGGCGGACTCCGCCAATCGCGCCGCCGACGCGTAAGGCCTTTTCAAATACGACGACCCGATGTCCCGCCCGCTGCAAGTGCCAGGCGGCGCTTAGTCCGGAAAGCCCCGCACCTAGGATCGCGATCGGTTTCGGCGCAGTGGGGGCGGGCGAATTCATGCGCCGAGGCGTATCCGAGGAATCAGGACGTGCCGTGGATCCGGTCGCGATAGACACTCGGCGACTCGCCTTCGATGCGGTGAAAGACGCGGTTGAATTGGGAAAGAGATTGAAAGCCGGCTTCGAAAGCCGCCTCGCTCACCCGGGTGTGAGGGTTGAGCAGCAGCTGTTTAACCGCCTCGACCCGGACGCGAGCCAGGTAATCGGTGAAGGTCAGGCCGGTGGCTTTTTTGAAAACCTTGCAGAAATAAAACGCGCTCATGTTCACCGCCCGGGCGACTTGCGCGAGGGAGATGTCTTCGGCGCGGTGCTCATTGATGTACTGGCGGGCGCGCGCCATGATGGGCGACTCCGCGGAGGCTTCTTTGACCACGAGTTGATTGCTGATGGACGAGAGGTGTTGGGCGAAAATCGCAACCAGGCGAACGACCGAGTCGTATTGTGGCTTCGTGATGACGCGGGTCCCAAAGTAGGCTTTTTCCAAGTCGGGGACGCTCACGTCGATTTTCCATTCCTCGAGCTGCTGAACGGTTTTGCGGAACTGGTTTTTCGATGGTGCCCGCAGCAACACCTGGCCGGTCTGGAGAAAGCCCAAAACTTTCTCTCCGACGCGCACTGGCACGGCCGACTCGCTCAATCCGGCGAAGCATTCTAGGGTGGTGGGCTCGGCGGTCGCGGACTCCTCAACCTTTTGCTGAAGTTGGAGGCAGGCGGCGCAACTCCGGCTGCTCGACGCCATGATCGCGCAGAACGGATTCATCTGTTTCGAACCCTGCATCGGAGATTGGAATCCGCCGACCTGACGCAGAATCAGGGGCAGTTGGGTTGTTGCCTCAAAAGCCGCTTGGTACTCGCGGAAAACGGCCGACTGCTGCAGGTGGGAAACCACGTGCCGGTCGGAAGAAACGGCGGGAGTGACAGGTTCGGCGGCGGGGAAGAGCGGGTTCGCTTGCATGCCGTGGAGACTACCGGGAATCCGCGCATGGGGGAATTGGAGCCGCGGCCCGATCTCACTAAGGAAATTTCTTAGGGCGCCTAAGCAGGCTGCTGAGGCGGGGAATTGCGCCGTGACCTAGCAGCCTGAAGAATAAAATCTCTCGTGGGCGGTTTTGTAACCGTTTAGTGGGTACAGCTGCCACCGTGACGGATCAGTCCTCTTCGATCAGGTGAGAAATGACATTGTGGGCGGTATAGCTTTTGGCACCTGGTGGGACAAATTCTGACAAGCGAGCGATCTCCTTGCCGGCGGTGATAATCGGCGGCTCAACGCTGCCATCGTCTCGGATCTGGCCGAAACCGGCTGTCGCCAGAAGTCCATTACAAAGGCACTTCCGGCCCACGGTGTGAAGAAATTCTCCTTGTTTCTCCACGTAGTCGTCCGCGCGTTCGGCCGGGCAGCGATAACCGATTTTGCCGTCGGTGGTCTCGTAGGGTTGACGCAAATATCCGAGGTCGCAGACCCGTGGGCGCGCGGCGTAGGTGGCGGGATCCGAGAGCGTGCCAGGCAACGGCAAAACCTTGAACGGAAACCCGGTGGGGGAGGCCATGGGATCGGTGAAGATTCGCACCGGTCCTTCTCTACACTGCTCGAGGACGCGCTCCTTGAGCGAAGCGGGAATGCCCGACTCCTCGCAAAACGCGAACACGGTCCCAACTTGGATGCCTTGAGCGCCGGCGCGAAGTGCTTCGTTCAATTTCCCCGCCTGCCCATAAGAACCGGCCAGCCAGAAGGGAAGGCCCAGGTCGCGAAACTTTTTCAAATCCGGCACGTCGCGCGGACCATAAACCGGTTCGCCCTCTGAATTAAGAGTTCCCGCGCCGCGCGGCGGGGCATTGTGTCCGCCTGCGGTGTCGGCTTCGACTATAAACCCTTCGATCGCACCGGTGGAAATTTTAAGGAGTCGGGCGGCGATCGCGACGGAGGAGACAATGGCGAGAAAACGAGGCTGGAGCAGTTCAGGCGGATTTCCTCTCCAAAAAATTTGGGGACGAAAAAAAGAAAGGTACTCGGTCCGCAGAGAGTCGCCGTGAACATCGATGCGCAGTGAACAGGTGTGCCCGGCGGCCAGGCTATCGAGCGCCCCGGGGATGGATCGAGGAATGCCGGCTCCCATTAACACATAGTCCACCCCTGCCAGCATGGCTCCGTAGAGTGAGGGCAGGGTGGCGAGCTGGATTTTTTCGAGCAGATTGATGCCCACTCGACCGGAATGTCCTTCTTTGGCGAGGAAGACCTCGGCAAACGTCGCCGCCACGATCAACTCTGTCGCTCGGGGGCTAAGGGACAGTGTGGGCATGGCGGCGAGTTTGTAGGGTGCCCCGGCCGCTTTTCCGCCGGGCACAAAGTAGTCATCGAGGAGCCGCTGCGCGACTCCGGGAATCGGAAAATGACGGAGCGCGTGCCTCATCCGCCCGTCGAGGTCGCCCTCTTGTAACCGACGGATCAATACGGCGGAGAGGAGAGTGCCGGATACAACGCCGAGTTGTCCAGCTTGCGCCACGGCGGACGCGAGACGCCAATTTGAAACGGCGACGCCCATGCCTCCTTGGATGATAATGGGGTGTGGCATGCGAGAAAGAGATGCGCGAGGTGCTGTAACCAACATGGAAATACAAACGGAGAGGCGAAAAATCCCGAAGCCAAGTCACCCGGCGGACCGGTTGAGCCGAGAAAATTTTTAGTGCCAGCAGCATAATCCGAATCGCCGGGATCTACTCGGCGTAACTTGCTGCGCTAGGCGCATCTTTTGATGGTTTTGGTTTCGCCGGACACCCGCGATGTTAGGTCCAATAGACGAGGTGTTCGAAGCGAGCGGCGCGCGGCCTTCGGTGGGATCGACTTTAGCCTCAGGGGGCGGAGGACCAAGCGGCCGTTTATCATGTAGTCTCGGAACAGGGCGCCAGAAAATGCGTGGCGATTGTGATAAAATGCACAGCGCAGGCCGGATCTTGGACTATATTGAACGCGAAAGACCTATCCTCTCATCCTATGAAAACCAAAATCAGTTATGCGACGGCGGAGCCCACGGAAGAAGAGATTCAGAAGCAGGCCTATCATCTTTGGTTGGAAAGTGGAAAACCAGAAGGGCGGGATCTAGAGCACTGGGACGCAGCGCGCGAAATGCTGCGTCACCGGGCTCGCCTACACGACGAACCTCGGCCCCGGAAAATCGCGGTGTCCCCGCCTCAGGGAAACGGAGACCTCAACACCCGTCGGGTCACAAAATCACGCCCTCCTTTTGTCCGCGGGACTTTGGCGAATTGAAGTATCGACGTCTGTAACCACGGGATCAATACGTGTATCCAGGATCGTGATAACGCGATTGGGGCTTTGGTTGCACACCCGAGTCGATTCACTCTGATCGCTTGATCGTAGGGGGCTGAGTCAGCCCCCATGGGTCATTCCAGAACTCTTCCTCGGGTGGAGAGGTGGTTCAGGCGTGGCTGGTTTTTGGGATGTCCGCAGCCAAATCCACCGCGTGCGGGTGGTGTCGACGCTCGTCTTTCGAGCGCATCCGTTCGGTCAATTTGCGCTCGGCCAAATCCACCGCGTGGTGAGCCGCGGGGAGAAGGTGCTCGTGCTCTCCCGCGACCGAGACATCCGGCCCTCGCATCTCAATCGAGATGCGCACGCTGTACGCTTTGCGCGTTTCCTGGGCGACTCGATCCACCACGATTTTCAGGCGGACGATCTTCACATTGTGTCGAAATAGTTTCTCCGCGATTTTCGAAATCTCCTCCCGCGTGTGATCGTGAAGTTCCAGGTGAGGGCTGCTGACAATGATGCTTGGGGTCATAGCGATAATATTTGTTAATGTTGTGACTAGCTCGAGGCGACACTAGCGGACAGGGGCTCTTTCAGCTCCGCGTGGACGGCAAAATTTTATGCAGATTTTGCGTTGATCGTGTCGAAAGTCGCACAAGCCCCTTTTGCGTGGTTTGTTTTTCAGACCTCGGAGCAATTCAATTAACCAAGAATAGATCCGAATGTGATCGCGAGATTGAGCGCGGGAATGGCCGAGTGCGCCTCGCAATCGACAAAAAATGCGCAGCCGGGCGGGATGGTTTTTGGCAAACTGTGGATACCCGATGCGGGGTTCTCTCGCGCCAGGTTTTCCCCTTTATGCCTACTCCGGCTGGTTCCTCTTATTTGACCTGCGATGCCAATGAGGCTGTGGCCTCGGTTGCTTACCGGCTCGCCGAATTGATTGCGATCTATCCGATCACGCCTTCGTCCTCGATGGCTGAATCGTGCGACGAATGGGCCGCGGTCGGAAAGAAAAACCTCTGGGGCGAGGTCCCGCGTATTGTGGAAATGCAGTCCGAGGGCGGTGTCGCTGGCGCGGTCCACGGCGGGCTGCTCGGCGGTGCCCTGACCACGACGTTCACCGCGTCGCAGGGACTGCTGCTGATGATTCCCAATCTTTATAAAATCGCGGGCGAGCTGCTTCCATTCACCGTCCACGTCAGCGCGCGCGCTTTGGCCGCGCAGGGGCTGTCGATTTTTGGCGACCATCAGGACGTGATGGCCTGCCGGGCGACGGGGTGCGCGATGCTCTGCAGCAACTCAGGCCAGGAGGCCCACGATCTCGCGCTGATCGCTCATGCGGTCAGCCTGCGCGCTCGGGTGCCGTTCATCCATTTTTTCGACGGTTTTCGCACCTCGCATGAGGTATCTAAACTCCAACTACTTTCCGACGATACCCTTCGAACCATCGTTCGCGAGGAGGACATCGCCGCGTTCCGCGCCCGAGCCATGACGCCCGATCGTCCGACCCTGCGCGGTACGGCCCAGAATCCAGACGTGTATTTCCAGGGACGCGAGGCGGTGAACCGTTTTTATCAGGATCTTCCTGCGATCGTGCAGCAGACGATGGATCGTTTTGCGGAGGTCACGGGGAGGGCGTATCACTTGTTTGACTACCATGGTCATCCTCAGGCAGAGCGGGTGGTGGTGGCGATGGGCAGCAGCATCGATACCCTGACCGAGACGGTCGACTGGCTGGTGGCGCGCGGCGAAAAAGTCGGCGTCATCGCGGTTCGGCTCTTCCTGCCCTTTGAGGTGAAGGCATTCCTCGCCGCCCTGCCCAAAACCGTGCTTGGTGTGGCGGTGCTCGACCGCACCAAGGAGCCCGGTTCCCTGGGTGAACCGCTCTATCTCAATGTCCTCGGCGCGCTCGCGGAAGGGCGTTCCCTTCTCGCCGGGTCCCCGCGGGTGGTGGGAGGCCGGTATGGTCTGGGTTCGAAGGAGTTCACGCCGGGCATGGCTCGCGCGGTCTTCGAGCATCTCCGTAATCCCGAGCCGAAGAATCATTTCACTGTCGGTATCCGCGACGATGTGACAGGCACCTCTTTGCCCTACGACGAGGAATTCGACCTGGAGGCGAGCGATGTGCGGCGCTGCGTTTTCGTCGGTCTCGGAGCAGACGGAACGGTCGGCGCGAACAAAAACTCGATCAAAATCATCGGCGAACAAACCGACAATTTCGCCCAAGGCTACTTTGTCTACGACTCGAAAAAGTCGGGTTCGATGACGATCTCCCACCTTCGTTTTGGACCGCGTCCGATTCGCGCCCCTTATCTGGTGCGACAAGCGGAATTTGTGGCCTGCAGCCAATATCAATTCGTCGGTCGGCAGGAAATCCTCAGCTACGCCGCGCCCGGTGCCACGGTGCTGCTCAACTCTCCGTATTCGGCCGCGGATACATGGAAAAAATTGCCGCGCGAGTGGCAGGAGACCTTGATCGCCAAAAAGCTTCGCCTCCTGGTGATCGATGCCACGCAGGTCGCTCAAGCCAGCGGGATGGGTCGGCGGACAAACACCGTCCTGCAGACCTGCTTTTTCGCGTTGTCGGGCGTGCTGCCCCAGGACGAAGCGATCAAACAAATCAAAAAGGCGATTGCCAAAACCTACGGCAAAAAAGGCGAGGAGGTCGTGAAGATGAATTACGCCGCGGTCGACGCCGCCCTCGCCGGTTTGCAGGAGGTCGCCATTCCGGCTGCGCCCGCGGCCGAGGCGGTCGCGACCGTTCCGCCTTCGTTTTCCCACGCGCCCGAGTTTGTGCAAAAGATCACCGCGCGCCTGCTCGCCAATCAGGGTGATCTCATGCCGGTCAGCGCCATGCCGCTCGACGGGTGTTGGCCGACCGGAACGGCGCGTTTCGAAAAACGCAATATCGCGCTGGAAATTCCCGTCTGGGATTCCGCGATTTGTATCCAGTGCAACAAGTGCGTCATGGTCTGTCCGCACGCCGCGATTCGGGCGAAATTTTATGATCCGACGCAATTGGATACGGCGCCGGAGAAATTCGCCTCGGTCGCGTTTCGCTCAACCGAATTTCCCGGCCAGCGCTACACCCTCCAGGTCGCGCCGGAAGATTGCACCGGTTGTTCACTCTGCGTTCAGGTTTGTCCGGCGAAGGACAAACTCAATCCGCGTCACAAGGCGATCGATATGGCGCCGCAAGCCCCGCTGCTTGAGACGGAGCGAGCGAACTGGGATTTCTTTACCCGGTTGCCGGAGCCTGACCGGGCGAAACTCGACCTGACCTCGGTCAAAGGATCGCAGTTTGCCACGCCATTGATCGAGTTTTCTGGTGCCTGTGCGGGTTGCGGCGAAACGCCGTACCTCAAGCTTCTGACTCAACTCGTGGGCGATCGTCTCCTGATCGCGAACGCCACGGGCTGCTCGTCGATTTACGGCGGCAATCTCCCGACCACTCCTTATTGCAGCGATGGGTGCGGCCGCGGACCGACGTGGGCGAATTCACTTTTTGAAGACAATGCCGAGTTCGGTCTCGGCTTGCATCTTGGCGTGGAACAACGCACGCGGACGGCGCGCAAACTCCTGCTCGAACTCACTTCCCTCGTGGGAGTGGAATTGGCGAGCGAAATTCTTATGGCCGACCAGTCGACGGAAGCGGGAATCGCCGCTCAGCGTCAGCGCGTGAAAGCCTTGCGTGAGGTGCTCCATTCGGTGAATACACCGGAGGGACGACGACTGACTGCTTTGGTGGACGATTTGGTCAGGAAATCGGTCTGGATCGTCGGCGGGGACGGCTGGGCCTACGACATCGGGTACGGCGGCCTGGACCATGTGCTGGCCTCGGGGGCGAACGTCAAAATCCTGGTTTTGGATACAGAGGTTTATTCGAACACGGGCGGTCAGTCCTCGAAGTCCACCCCGCTCGGCGCAGTGGCGAAATTTGCCTCCGGTGGAAAAGCGGTCGCCAAAAAAGACCTGGCGTTGATGGCGATGCAGTACGGCCATGTCTATGTCGCCCGTGTCGCGTTCGGCGCCAAAGACAGCCAAACGCTCAACGCCTTCCGCGAGGCGGAGGCCTACGATGGCCCGGCGCTGATCATCGCGTATTCCCACTGCATCGCTCACGGATTTCCGCTCCATCTCGGGCTGGAACAGCAGAAGCTGGCGGTCGATTCCGGTTACTGGCCCCTCTTTCGCTATGATCCGCGGCTCGTGGCTAAGGGCGAGGTGGGTCTCAAGCTGGATTCGGCCCCGCCAAAGACGCCGGTGGCCAAGTTCATGGCCAATGAGACTCGCTTCAGCGTCTTGAAAAACATCGCACCGGAACGCGCCGAAGCGCTGAGCACGCAGGCCCAGGCGTACGTGAAATCTCACTACAGCCTGTATCAACAGCTTGCGACCGCAGTTCCTGCGTCCAACGGACATGGACCCACACCGCCCGCCGCGGCTCCGGCTTCGGTCCAACCCTCAACTCCGGCCAAACAATGAACCTGGAAGTCAATTACCTCGGATTAAAGCTCAGCAATCCTCTGATCGTCGGCGCCTCGCCCTACTGCGACGACCTCTACGCCGCGCGCAAACTGCAGGATGCCGGAGCGGCCGCGATCGTGATGCGGTCGTTGTTCGAGGAACAGGTCGAGCAAGAGCAACGTTCACTGCTGCACCACACGGAGGCCGCGACCGAAAGCACGTCAGAGGCGCTGTCTTATTTTCCCGCCTTTGAGGAATATCAATTGTTGCCGGACGAATACCTGCGGCAAATCGAGCGACTGAGAAAAGCGCTCAACGTGCCGATTATCGCCTCGCTCAATGGGTGTCACCCCGGCGGCTGGACGAATTATGCCGCTCGTTTCGAAGCGGCCGGTGCAAACGCGGTGGAGTTGAATTTGTATCAACTGGTCACCGACCCGAAACTCCGCGCGGATGAAGTTGAGGCGGACATGTTGGAAACGGTTTCGAGCGTGACCAGCGCGGTGAAAATTCCCGTGGCGGTGAAAATCTCACCCTTCCACAGTGCGCTGGCTCAATTCGTCAGCGCATTGGAAGAAGCGGGTGCGGCGGGGGTGGTGCTCTTCAATCGGTTTTATCAACCCGATTTTAATATCGAGGAACTCGAGGTCGAGCCGCAGCTGAAACTCTCCGTCCCTTCCGAACTGCTTCTGCGTTTACGGTGGTTGGCCATCCTCTCGCCGCACATGCGCGGGTCGCTCGCGGTCACGGGAGGAGTGCACTCTGCGGAAGGAGTGATAAAATCGATCTTGGCTGGAGCTCACGGCGTGCAGGTCGTCTCGGTTTTATTGAGACACGGGCCCAACGTTTTATCTTCTCTGCTCGAAGGACTCCGGCGCTGGATGGCGGACCACGAGTACACCAGCGTGGACCAGCTTCGTGGCGTGCTGGATTTACGCCGTTGTCCGAATCCCGCGGCGTACGAACGTGCCAACTACCAACGGATGCTGCAAAGCTGGCGAGTGTAGCCCGGCCCGTCGCCTGCTGTGTATCTAAAACTGCGTTACGGCAGTCGGATCTTTTTGACCGCCAACTTCACGGATTCATTCTGATCCATCCGTGGCGGCAACAGGTGCTGGAGGGCCCGGCTCCGTCCGGGCTTTAAGGGCCAATCGGTCCGGACGGAGCCGGGCCTTCCACAGAATGGATTCCGGCGTTTATCGTTTGGTTTGAAATATACGGGCGCATTTCGCTGCCGTCCCTGAGTTCGGTGTCGGAGGTCTGCCTGCTCCTTCTCTCGCCGACTACACCCCTCCGAGTAGGTAATTAGGGAATACGCCGAGCAGGACGATTGCACTGGCCGCGAGAACGAGAGCGATCGCGCCGACGGGAGATACGCGGATCTGTCCCGCTGCATTGTCCGCAACCGGTGTGATCCAGGCCTGTTTCAGCACCAGCAGGTAATAATAAAGCGATACGACGCTGAGAAGAATCGCGGCGAGCGCGAGCTGTCCCTCCCATGCGGCGAGTCCGCCGACTTTCAAGGCAGCGGAGAAGACAAAGAATTTCCCGAAGAAGCCCGCGAGGGGCGGGATTCCCGCGAGGGACAAAATGAATACAAGCAGACAGCCAGCGAGCAGGGGTGAGCGGCGGGAGAGGCCGGCGAGGTCGCTGATCTGCTGGCAGGAGGCGTTGCGCTCCACTGCGGCAATCACTCCGAACGCACCGGCGGTGGCGATGCCGTAAGTCAGGGCGTAATAATAAAGCGGTCCCGCGCCGGCCGGTCCCGCGATCATCACTCCGAGGAGAAGAGAACCGGCGTGTGCAATCGCTGAATACGCGAGGAGGCGGCGAATGTTGCTCTGGGCTAAAGCGGCAATGTTGCCGAGAACGAGCGAGGCGGCGGAAAGCAACGCCAGGGTCGAGAGCCAGGCCAGACCGGAATGCGCTGAATCGTTCGCTGCAGTTCCTGTCAGAAGTGACGGCCAGAGGAGGCGGCTGAACATGATCAAGCCGCCCAATTTTGACCCCGACGCGATGAGGGCCGCGATCGGCGTCGGCGCCCCTTGATAAGCATCGGGGGCCCAAAGATGAAAAGGAGCCGCCGCGGTTTTATAACCGAATGCAACCAGCATCATGACCAGCGCGAGCGCGAGCAGCGGGCTCCCGTTCTGGTGGGCCAGCGCGTGGGCCACGCCGCGCAAATCGACTGCTCCGGTCAGGCCGTAAAGCAGGCTGAAGCTGAAGAGCAGGAAGGCCGCGGAGACGCCGCCAAAAAGAAAATACTTCAGCGCCGCCTCGGTCGCTTCGCGGCGATGGGTATCGAATGCAACCAGGGCGTAAAGGGACAGGCTGGTCAGTTCGAGCGCGAGAAAGGCGACGAGCAGGTGTTGCGCGACGGCCATGAGCGTGATTCCGGCGGTGGCGAATAACAGGAGCGCGATATATTCAGCCGAGTGGCGTGGCGTCGGAGCGAGCGAGGTGATCCCGAGGACCAAAAAGCTCAACCCCAGCGCACCGCAGCGGGTTGCGACCGCGAGTTTGTCGAGTGCCAGCACCGACTCGAGCGCGGTAGGGGAAGCGTGGTTACAGAACGAAAAAACAAAAGCGGTGACAATTGCCGCAGCGGCGGTGAGCGAGGCTGATCTCAGGCGAACGGAGGGCTGGGCGCGTTTGAAAAAAATCAGATCGATCCCGAGTACGAGGAGCGCCCCGAGCGTCAGGGCGGCTTCGGGCGAAAGCGCGCGGGCCAGTTCAACGTGATTCAAGTTCATGAGCCGCCTCCCGTGATGACCTGCAGAAACTGAGGCGAATGCAGGCTGGGGATAATCCAGTTGAGCAAAAGGTCTGGCTTCAGTCCGATCAGGACAGCCGCGCCGAGGAGGAGCCCTGCGCCAAGGCGTTCCGGAAGGCTGATCGGCGGTAAGGGTTGCACGGATACGAGTTCGCCCGGCGTCGCGGTGGTGCGCCCAAAAAATGCGACCTGAACGGCGCGCAAAGTAAACGCTGCGGCGATGACGACGCCGAGAATGGCCGCGACGCTGGCCCATGGCGAGGTGCGCCATGCCCCCAGCAGAATCGAGAGTTCGGCGGGAAAGCCGCTGAAACCGGGCATGCCCATCGAGGCGAGTGCGGCGAGAACGAAGACCACCGCGGCGAAAGGCATCAGGCGGTGCAAGGGCCAGGTGCGGAGTTCTTCCAACTTACGGGTGTGGGTGCGATCGTAGACCATTCGCCCTACCACCGCGAAGAGCAGACCGGCGATCACGCCGTGGGAAAACATCTGGAGCACCGCGCCGCTGACCGAGCGCAGATTCGCCGCGGCGAGTCCAAGAAGGACGAAGCCCATGTGGCTGACGCTGGAATAGCCGATGACGAATTTCAGGTCGTCCTGAACCAATGCGATCAGGCCGGCATAAATGATGCCCGTGACGGCGAGCGCTGCGATCATCGGTTGCCAAAACGAGAACGCCGCCGGAAAAAGGGGCAACGCGATCCGGAGGCAACCATACGCGCCGAGTTTCATCACGACACCGGCGAGCAACATCGATGCACCGGTCGGTGCGGCTACGTGGCCGGTTGGAGCCCAGGTGTGAAACGGAAAAAGGCCGGCCAAAATCGCGAAGCCGAAGAAGACGAGGGCAAACATGATTCGCGCCTCCCCGCATCCGACCTGAGTGGCCGCAGCAGCCAAATCGTCGAAGGAAAAACTCTGGACCGGGGCGGTCGAGGCGAGCCAGAGCAGGCCGGCCAAGACAAGGGCACTGCCCGCAAATGAATACAAGGCCAGCTTCATCGCTCCATACTCGCGTTCGCCCGAGCCCCAAATCGCGATGAGGAAATATTTCGGGACGATCGCGATCTCGTAGAAGACGAAAAAGAGCAGCGCGTCGGCGCTGAGGAACACGCCGTAGACTCCGCCGATCAGCGCCAGATAAAAGGCAAAAAACGCTCCCGGCCGTTTTTCTATATTCCAGGAAAAGAGCACGCCGGCGGTGGCGGCAATGCCGGTCAGCACGACCAGAGTCATGCTGATGCCGTCGACTGCGAGGTGGTAGCGCACCCCGAGGAGCGGTATCCAGGAAACGTCTACAAGGCTTTGCAACTCGGCGCTAGCGACAAAGACCCGCGCCGCAAATAACCCGAACAAGGCGGTCGCGAGTGCGGTGGCCAAGGCGATCCAGCGCGCCCAGGTCGCTCGTCGTGAGCCGACGAGCAGCGTCAGGCCGGCTCCGGCGAATGCGAGGTAGGGCGTGAACGGAAGCAGGTTCATGGCAGCACGATCGCCTGGACCCAGGAGGTCACCAGGGGGTTGAAGAGACCGATCAGCACTTGGGGCAAAAGGCCGAGCACGAGCATCACGAGACTCAAGGGGATCAGGCCGCTCAGCTCGGCCGCCTGCGCGTCAGGAAAATGTCCGTCGACCAGCGCGGTCCGCGGACCGTGGAAGACCCGTTGCCAAAAGGTGAGAAGGAAGAGGGCAGTCGCGAAAAGACCGGTGCAGGCCAGCGCCGCGGTCCAGGGGGCGAGGGCGAAGACGCTGCGGAAAATGAGAAATTCGCCGACAAAACCGTTGAGCCCGGGCAGACCGAGCGACGAAAAGAGGGCGAAACCGCAAACCCCGGCGAAAATCGGCGCTGCACTGCGCACCCCGCCGAAGTCGTCCAGCCCGCGGTGTCCGCCGCTTCGCGTCTCCAGCATGCCAATACAGAAGAAAAGCGCCGCGGCCGATAGGCCATGGTTGAACATCTGGAGCAGGATCCCGGAAAAGGCCGCGGCGGTGGTCTCAGCGCCGCTCTGGGTCAGGCCGTGGGTGGAAGCGAGGGCAAAGAGCGGAAGGAGGCAGAGGCTGACGTGGTTGAGCGATGAATACGCGATCATCCGCTTCAGATCGGTTTGACAGATTGCGGCAAAAGCGCCGAGCAAGACTCCGATTGTCGCCAGGACCAGGAGGGTTCCGCCCGCAGCCTGGAGTTGAGCGGGAAAGAGCGGCCAAAGGATGCGGAGCAGCCCGTAGACGCCCATCTTCGACATCACCCCGGTCAGGAACATGGAGGCACCGGTCGGCGCTTCGGCATAAGTCGAGGGCAACCAGGTGTGAAAAGGAAAAAGCGGAATTTTGACCGCGAAGCCCAGCAGCACGCCGACAAACACCAACTGCGGGACGGAACTCCCCATGGCGGCGAGAAGCGGGTTGAGCCGGCCGCTCGCCGCGAGACGGGCAAGCTCGGAGAAATCGAGGGACCCCGTCGCACTGAAAAGCGCGACAAAGGCGAGGAGGAGGCAGGCGCTGCCGGCCAGAGTGTAGATGACGAACTGATACGCGGCCCGGCCCGCTCTGGGTCCGCCCCAGAGTTTGATCAGGAAAAAAGCCGGCACGAGGCTGAGCTCCCAAAAGAAAAACCAATGGAAAAAATCGAGGGCCAGGAACGTCCCCAGGGCCGCGCCCTGAAGAACCAGAAAGAGAGCGTTGAACAAGCGCGGGGATTTTTCCTCGCGCCAGGAGGCGAGCAGACAAACCGGTGCCACTAGGCCGGTGAGGAGCACGAGGAGCAGGCTCATTCCGTCCAGCCCGAGCCGATAGTGAACCTGGAGCGAGTTGATCCAGGCGTGATGTTCCTCGAATTGAAAACCGGATACATGGGGTTCGAACCCGGTCAGTAAGCGGACTGCGATTCCCAAGGTGGAAAGGCTGACGAGGAGTGCGAACCCACGAGCGGTTTTGCGACTGAGCGCGGGAAGAAAGGCGAGGAGCGCCGCGCCAATCCATGGGGTGAAGACCAAGAGCGTTAACCAGGGGTAGGGTTTCATCGTCCGCCTTTCGAAATCGCGATCAGGACCAACACGACAAAACCGGCGGCGAGAATGCGAAGGTAGCCGTGGGCCTCGCCGGTTTGGCCGCGAGAATAAGCTCTGCCGCCGCCGCGCAGGCGTTCACTCAAAAGATTGAACCCGGCGTTTAAACCGCGTTCGTCGCCTTGGCGGTTGAGCTTTCCGACCCACCGTGCGATCCAGGCGACGCTCGCCACCAGACCTTCGAGAAGGCGCCGATCGAGCACAGCGAAGACGATGGCGACCGCGGCGATCAGCCGTCCAAAGGTGGCGGCATAAAACTCGTCGAGCTTGAGCCGCGCCTGGAGGAAACGGTAGATCGGCGGCAAGATCGTGCTCGCCGGATCGGCCGCCACGGCCGCGGTGCGGGGACGCCGGCCATAGAGTATCCAGGCAAAGGAGACGCCGAACGCAATCAGGCCGATCGAGCCGACAACCTTGGGAACACTTTCGACCAGGGCTCTCGGCGTGACCGGATCGCCCGCCAACGTGGCCTGCAGCCAAGGCCAGGCGGGGGTGCCGAGAAAACCGGTGAGGATCGCACAGATCGCCAGCAGGACGAGGGGTAGGGTCATGAGCGGGGAATTTTCCTTGGCGTGGGCCGCGGCCTCCGTGCGCGGCGGACCGAGGAAAACTTCGGCGAAAAGCCGCGTCATGTAGAACGCGGTGAGCGCGACCGCGGTGAGGCCCATGAACAAGGGAATCTGGGAAACGCCCCACTCGTCGGCCGCCATCAGGATCGCTTCCTTGCTCCAGAATCCGGAGAAGAAAAAGGGAATTCCGGCCAGCGCCATCATGCCGACCGCAAAGGTCAACGTGGTGAGCCGCATCCGTCGGCGCAATCCGCCCAATCGTCGCAGGTCCTGTTCATGATGGGCCGCGTGGATGACTGAGCCGGCGCCGAGGAAGAGCAGGGCTTTGAAGAAAGCATGGGTCAGGAGGTGAAAGATGGCCGCGACCCAGGAGCCGACGCCGAGGGCAAGCATCATGTATCCAAGTTGTGATACGGTGGAGTAGGCCAGGACCCGTTTGATATCGGTCTGGGCCGTGGCGAGCAGCGCGCCGAGCAAGGCGGTGATTGCTCCGACAAACGCGACCACAGTCAGGGCGTGAACCGAGACGTTGCTCAACGCTTGATCGGCCAGCATCAACGGATAGACGCGGGCGATGAGGAACACACCGGCGGCGACCATGGTGGCGGCGTGGATCAACGCGCTGACCGGCGTCGGGCCCTCCATCGCGTCGGGCAACCAGACGTGAAGAGGAAACTGGCCGGACTTGCCGGCCGCGCCGCAGAAGATCAAGAGGCCGATCGCGGTGGAGAGCGCGAGACCGCCGGCGACGGTTTGGCCGGTCAAGGCTGCGAGGGCACCCGCTTCGAGGCAGCCGTGACCCCCGTCGTAAAAGAGAAGCGTGCCCGCGGATTGACTGAGCCAGAGCAGGCCGAGGAAAAAACCCAGATCGCCGATGCGGGTGGTGAGGAAGGCTTTTTTCGCGGCCGCGGCGGCCGCGGGTTTATGGAACCAGAATCCAATGAGCAAATACGAGGCAAGCCCGACCAGCTCCCAACAAAGGAAGAGAAGGAGCAGGCTGTTCGAGATCAACACGCCCAGCATCGCTCCGGCGAAGAGACTGAGGAAAGCGAAGAATCGGGCGGCGTTGTCGTCCTCCTTCATGTATCCGATGCTGAATACAAAGATGAGGGTTCCGACAAACGTGACCATCACGCACATCAACGCGGTCAGCGGGTCGAGGAGCCAGCCGAGTCGAATCGCGCCCGTGCCGAGCTCGAACCAAGTGAGGTTGAAAACCGCGTGGACCGACGGTGCCGCGACGGCGCTGCGCAGGGCGAGGCAGGACAAAACGAAGCTCCCAACCAAGCCCAGCACGGCGACGCTCGTGGCAAGAGTCCGTCCGCCCCGCGGAGTCAGGGCTCCGATCGCGGCGGCCAGGAGGGGCAGAGCAGGGATCAACCAGAGGTGGGGAACGAAGGGGTTCATGTTTTAGCCCTTGAGGGACGTGGCCTCCTCCAGCCGGATATTTTTCTGATGGCGGTAGAGCGCGATGATCAGAGCCATGCCCACCGCTGCTTCGGCCGCGGCCACGGCGAGGGCGAAGACGACGAAGATCACGCCGTGGACTGGTGCGGTGGCGGGACCGAAGTGCCAAAACGCGATGAAATTCAGGTTGGCCGCGCTCAGCATCAACTCGATCCCGAGCAGGACGAGAATCGCGTCGCTCCGGGCCAACGTGGTGACAAGTCCGATGGCGAAGAGCGTAGTGGAAAGCAGGAGACAGGCTTGGAGCGGGTTCACGAGGATTCCTCCTCTTTGGTCGTACCCGGGGAGGCGGCGATCACCACCGCGCCGATCAACGCAGCGGTCAGGATCACTCCCACGATCAGCACGGCGGCCAACGGTGAGCCCATCAGTTCCATTCCGAGCTCTCGGACGGAGACGACGGGTCCGGCCGCGGACGCGGGAGCGAGCGGCGTGCGCAGAATCGCATAACCCATCGTCCCAGCGACCGCGCCCCCGAGCGAGAGCGCGGCGACGACACGACCCGGATGAGCCGGAGTTAACGAGGGCGAAAGGGGCGCTTGTCGGGTGAGCAAGACGGCGAAGAGGACGACCATCGAGATGGCGCCCGCGTAGATCAGGATCTGCGCGAATGCGACGAATTCGGCGCCGGCCCAGAGGTAAAAGGCGGCGATCGCAAACCAAGTCACGACCAAGAGCAGCGCGACATGGACGAGTTGGCGCAGGCACATCGCTGCCGCGGCGGTGGCCAAGATGAGAAACGCAATGACGCTGAAGGCGAAATTCATGAGGCAGCGTAGCGGTAAACGCGCGGACCGAGGCCCGCGCTGAGTTTGCGCCCGAGCAGAACGAAGGGCACGATGATGAAGGAAAGGGAGGCGGCCCAGCGGACGAGCTGAAGCGGAGCGCTCCAGCCGGCGGTCAACTGCCAAAAGGCCACCACGCCCAGGTTGAGCAGCGCGAGCGGGACGAGGAACTTCCAGGCCAGCCGCATCAATTGATCCATGCGCAGGCGCGGAAGTGTCGCGCGTATCCAGATAAACACCACCAGGAGGGAAAGGAGCTTAAGACCGAACCAGGCGTAGGACGGGATGAACGAGAGAAAGGCGCAGGGGGCCTGCCAGCCGCCGAGGAAGAGGGTGACGCCCAGGCTGTTGAGCGCGCACATCCCGAAATACTCCGCCATGAAGAACAACGCGTATTTGAATCCGGAATACTCGGTCAGGTGCCCAGCGATCAGTTCACTCTCCGCCTCAGGCAGGTCGAAAGGAGAACGATTTGACTCCGCCAGGGCGGCGACGAGGAAGATGCAGAATCCGGCCAGGCCCCAGGGAGTGAAGAGATTCCAGTGCGGCAAGACCCCGAAGTTCCAACCGGCCTGGGCGAGGACGATTCCTTGCGGGGAGAGCGTGCCGGCGACCATGATCACCGGGACAACCGCGAGGAGCAGAGGCAATTCGTAGCTGATCAACTGGGCCAAGGCGCGCATCGCGGCGAGCAACGCGTATTTGTTGTTGCTGGCCCAGCCGGCCATGAAGATCGCGAGCTCGGTCGAGGCTCCGGCGGCGAAAAAATAAAGCACGCCGGCGTCCAAATCGATCGCGACCAACTGGCGGCCGAAAGGAATGACCGCGAAGGTCACAAGGGAGAAAGCGACCAAAACGACCGGAGCGAGGAAGTGGAGCAGTCGGTCCGCCGCGCGCGGGACGATGTCTTCCTTGGTCAGCATCTTGATCGCGTCGGCGAAAGGCTGGAGCACTCCGCGTGGTCCGGTGCGATTGGGGCCCGGGCGGTTTTGGATCCGCCCGAGGATCTTGCGCTCAGCCAGCGTGAGGTAGGCGAAGAGCAGCCCGAACACCGCCAGCACCGCGACCATTGTTATCAAAGCCTCGGCGGCGGGACGAACCGCCTCGGGCACGTATCCACAAAGTAGATCGCGCAACTGAACGGGCGCACGTTCCAGAAACGCGGAGTCGAGAGGGCCGGCATTCATGACGGAGAGGAAGGCGGCAGCCCCTTGGGGTCGGTTGAAGGGGCGGGGCCAGGGGACGAAGGGGTCGTAGGCGCGACGGCGGACGGGGGCGCTTTTGGAGGCACGGCCGCCTTGGCCGCGGCGGCGATGCGGGCTTTCTCCTCGGCGGCTTTACGTTCGGCCAGGAGGCGGGCATCGACCTCGGCTGCGTCACTTGGGTGGATTCGGTGAAAGTATTGGTTGGGTTTGGCCAGGTTTTGTTTGTGCAACAGCAGAGCGTTGAAGCGCTCGTTCGTCGCGGTTTCGAAAACCTGATCCATCTTGATCGCGTCGAAGGGACAGACCTCGACACAAATCTGGCAGCTCATGCAGGTGCTGATATCGATGTCAAAGACGGCTGGATACAGCTGCAGTTTACCGGTGGCGTCGGGCTTCTTGTCCTTGCTCTTCTCGATGTAGATGCACTGCGGCGGACATTCCTTCTCGCAGATCTGGCAGGCCACGCAGCGCAGCGTTCCCAGCGGATCCTCGGCGTTTTCAGCCACGAGGAAAGGGAAGTTGCGATAGGCCTCGGGCAGCGTGGTCCGTTCCTCCGGGTACTGGGTGGTCACAAAACGCGCGGGATCGTGGAAACTCCCGAAGAAGTTTTTCGCGGTGACTGCGAGGCCTTGGAGGATGCCGGAGCCGAGCATGGGAAAGAGTGCGAAGGTGAAAAAGTTTGAAGGTGCGAAAGTGCGAGTGCGGCGCTGGCGTAACTTTGAAATCGTTATCGTTCTCTGGTTTTTGATTAAGGTGGCGCGACGTGCCCCGGGACGGTGGTTCGGCCTGGGATCGTTGCAGCCGGAGACGCCGGCCCCGGTCGGAGGTTTTCAATCCACAAACCTCGGGGGTCGGCGCCACTGGCTAAAGCGGCGAGCGCACGGTGACCGATGTTGTAACAGGTTTTTGAGTACATCGCTTAACTGGTTCAGCGGTCGACCTCGCCGAGGACGATATCGATGCTGCCGAGGATGATCACCGCATCGGCCACGGTGTGACCGAGGCAGAGGTCTTCGAGAATCGTGAGGTTGACGAAGGACGGCGCCCGCACCCGGTAACGATAGGGATTGGGGCTCCCGTCGCTGATGAGGAAGAAACCGATTTCGCCTTTGGGGCCCTCGATCCGTCCGTAAGCTTCGCCTGCCTTGGGACGGAAGCCACGAAGTTTCGCTTTCGGATCCATGATCGGACCGCTTGGAATCTCGCGCAGCGCCTGCTGGAGGATGGAAAGGGATTCTCGCATTTCGAGCATGCGAACCATGTAGCGATCGTAGACGTCGCCATGATCGCCGAGCGGCACCCGGAAGTTGAAGCGCGGATACAAGCCATAGCCGTCGACCTTCCGGAGATCGTGCGCTACGCCGGAGGCGCGGAGCATCGGACCGGTCACTCCGGCGGACACGGCGAGTTCGGCCGAGAGCAGACCGATTCCCTGGGTTCTCGCCATCAGAATCTCATTCCCGGTCAGGAGTTGTTCGTACTCGTCGAGAAATTGCCCGTATCCAGCAACCAAGGACTTAGCGGCTTCGAGCCACGCGCCGGACGCGTCGACTCGACAGCCGCCAAATCGTTGGTAGTTGCACATCATACGGGAGCCGCTGAGCGACTCAAAAAGGTCGAGGATTTTTTCGCGTTCGCGAAAGGCGTACATCAAGGGCGTGCCGCTGCAGCCGCAGTCCTGGAGTAAAAAGCCGGCCAGGCAGGTGTGGTTCAGCAGTCGGGTCATTTCGGCCAAAATGATCCGCAGGTACTCCGCCCGTTCCGGCACGGTCAGGCCGGCGAGCTTCTCCACGCTGAGCGCGTAGGCCCAGTTGTTGGTCATGGAGGCAAGGTAGTCGAGCCGATCGGTGTACGGCATCGAGGCCAAATAACTGGTGTTCTCACCCAGTTTCTCGTGATTGCGATGAAGGTATCCAAAAACCGGTTTCAACCGCACCACCGTTTCGCCGTCGAGTGTGGCGATCATGCGAAACACGCCGTGAGTCGAGGGATGGTGCGGCCCCATCGAGACCTCGAGCAAATCGCCGTGAAAAGGATCGTGGACCGAACGCAGGCGGGCGGCGGAAGGCGCGGACCTCGAATCGGCCAAAGAGAAAGAGCCGGGTTGGATCGCGTTCATCCAGCGTTCCCTTTTTCGGCGGCGGGCGCGGAAACGGGCGCGACCGTGCGATAGTGTTTTTTGGCCTTGGCCAATACCTCGTTGTGCGGGGTGGGTTCCCACTCGTAGTCGTCCGGTTCGATGTAGTCTTTGCGCATTGGGTGACCCTTAAACTCGTCCCACATCAAAATGCGGCGAAGATCGGGGTGACCTTCGAAAATCACGCCGAACAGATCGAAGACCTCTCGCTCTTGAAATTCACAGGACCGCCAGACCGGTGTGAGCGAAGGCAGGGTGACTGCGTCGGCGCGGTTGCCGGTGCGCAGCCGCAGAATCAGCGGACCCTGGCGCAGCGCGACCGAGTAAAGGTGGTAAACCACTTCGAGCATGCCTGGCTGGATACGTTTCACCTTTTGCTCGACTTCCTTGTCGGGGGCTCCGGCGACGCCGGGAACTTTGATCTTCACCGTCTCGACGCTCTCTTTTTCCGGCCAATCGATGCCGGTCACATTCGAACAGGTGTCGAAGCGCAAGGCCGGATCGTCGCGGAGCCGGGTGGCGATTTCGCGCCCGTGGACGGAATCGAGCAGAAGCGAGTGCTGGGCGGAGGGCGAAGGGTTCGCGACGAGCGAAATTTGAGCGCCGGGGAACCAGGCGAGAAGCCGATCGCGAATCGATTCAAGCGTATCCATGGGATGGATCTTCAGGCTTTTTCCTGGCGAACGATGCTCGGCGGCTGCCAACGCGCCGGATCGTGGGGCGGCTCGAGGTCGCAGGCGCCAAATTGAGGAACGATGCAGTCGCTGTCGGAGGACGGAGGATACGAGCCAGACTCGGCGGCGGGGGAGAGCGGTTGATGCTTAATTTTTTCCTGCAGCTGCATCAATCCGTGCAGCAGGGCCTCGGGACGCGGCGGACAACCGGGGATGTAGATGTCGACCGGAATGAAGCGATCGATGCCCTTCAGGACGTTGTAACCCTGCTTGAAAGGTCCGCCGGAAATTGCGCACGCGCCCATCGCGATGCAATACTTGGGCTCCGGCATTTGATTCCAGATCCTCACCACGTGCGGCGCCATTTTTTTGGTCACGGTGCCGGAAACGATGAGCAGATCGGCTTGGCGAGGGGAGGGACGGAAAACCTCTGAGCCGAAACGAGCGATATCAAAACGCGCCATCGAAGCGGCGATCATCTCGATCGCGCAGCAGGCTAAACCGAATTGGAGCGGCCAGACAGAATGACTGAGGCCCCAGTTGTGCAGCTCCTGCAGGCTGGTGAGGAGCACGCCATGGCGGCGAAGGTCGTCGCGTTCGGCGTCGGTGATGAGAGGCGTTGCGCTCATGTCCACTCCAGGTGTCGGCGCTGCCAGGCCCAAACCAGGCCTTCGGCGAGTAACAAAGTGAATACAAGCATCGCGATTAGCGCACCGATTGGCAGACCGGAAAAGGCGGCGGCGAAGGGGAGGAGAAACAAAAGCTCCACGTCGAAGATGAGAAAGAGCAGGGCGAAGAGGTAGTAGTGCGCTTTGAACTGGATCCGCGCGTCCTGGCTCGAGACGACGCCACATTCATACGTGTCGTTCTTGGTCAACCCGGGACGGTTAGGTTGGAAGAACCGGAACCAGAGCTGCGCGATTCCCAGCATGGCGAGAGGAAACGCGACCGCCACGAGGAGAAAGATCGCGAGAGAGAGGTAGGGGTGGGCGCTCATTGCGTTGCGTCCGCCCATCATGCCAAAACCGGCAAAGAATGACTCTATGTTGGTTGGCGTAAGCTACGCAGTTTTTGTCGTGTGCAAGAATTCGACCTGACGCGGCCGCGATTTCCCGAGTTGGGGCCGTTCGGGACGGGATTGCGATCGCGGATTGGCTGTCACCAATATCAGGATACGATAAAACCCCAGTTCGCGTGTGCGTGACACATCACCGGAACCGCTGGCCGCCTGGGACAATATTCTCAGAGCGGCCGGTTGGCGAAATGCTGGTCGGAGGTCTAAGGTACGGCGAACCGTCCCGGTGAGCCGGGTTCGAATACGGCTCACTGAGGACGGTTTGCTCTACCTCAGACCTCGGGTTCAGACCGCCTGGGAATGCCGGCCGGCGGGACTGGCGGTGCAGGCATCGAAGCGCATGGCCACGACGCGGAGCAGGGGCAGGCCTTTGTCAGTCACAGTCAGACGGTTCTGTCCCACTTCCACGATGCCGTCGGCGACCAGATCGGCCAGGGACGCAAGCTCCGCCGCAAAGGTAGTTTCGAAAGGGATACCGAGCTTTTGCGAAAGGGCGGCGTAGTCGAGGCGGCGGTCACACATCAGCCGCATGATAACGGTACGGCGGCGCGTGTCGTCCTCGGTCAACCGCAGACCGCGTTGGACGGGGAGAACTCCGCTCTGGAGGGCTCCGCGATAATCGCCGAGGGCGCGGTAATTTTGAAAGTAGACCTCCTCGGTCGAGGAAATGGACGACATCCCGAAGGCGTAGAGCGACGCTCCGGCGCGGGTGCTGTAGCCCTGGAAATTGCGGTGCAGCGTGCCATCGCGTTGGGCCAAGGCCAATTCATCGTTCGGACGGGCAAAGTGGTCTAGCCCCACATCGACGAAGCCGGCGTCGGTCAGCCGACGATGAGCCAGCGCCCAGAGGGAAAGCCGTTCTTCCGGGGACGGAAGCTGCTGCCGGTCCTCAAAAATCTTTTGCGCCGGTTTCATCCAAGGGACGTGGGCGTATCCAAAAACTGACAGACGATCCGGTTTCAGGGCCAGCACCGAATCGAGGGTTTCGTTGAAGGAATGTTCGGTCTGCAGCGGGAGACCGTAGATCAAGTCGACGTTGATCGAGGTGAAGCCGGCTTGGCGCAGCCAGGCGAAGGCCTGTGCGTTTTGTTCTGGCGGCTGGAAGCGATGGATCGCGAGTTGCACTCGCCGATCCGTATCTTGGATACCGAGCGAAGCGCGACGCACCCCCATGGCCTTGAGCGCGGCGACATGGGCCTGGGTCAGACGGCGCGGATCGATCTCGGCGCTGATCTCGGCGTTCGGGTCGAACCGGAAATAGCAGCGAAAAAGTTCGGCCAAACGGTCGAGCTGAGCTGGAGTGAGAAAGGTGGGGGTGCCTCCGCCGAGGTGAAGTTGCACCACGCGGCGCTCTGGATTCATCCGCAGGTGATAGAGCGCAATCTCCTTGGCCAAATCGTCGAGGTACAGATCCGCGGCGGCTTTGTCGCGCGTGATCACCGTGGTGCAACCGCAGTACCAGCAGCGCGATTCGCAGAACGGAAGATGAGCGTAGAGTGAAAGCGGACGATGGGCGGACGCATTATCCGCGGCGATCGCGGCATCCAGGTCCAAGGAGTTCAGTTCGTCGGTGAAGCGGGTGGCGGGCGGATATGAAGTGTAGCGAGGAGCGTTGACCGTGTATTTGCGAATCAAGTCCAGATCGAGCCGGGCCGAGGACGAGGCGAGCGGTGCAGCGAGGAGGTCGTGGCTTAATATCATAATGCGAGCGTTTTCTGCCGATCATCTTCCCACGAAAGGAGGCACTTCGCTCAGCCGGGATTGGCGGGGACTCCGCATATTTTGTCGTGGTTCGACCTAGCTTGAGTCGCACTCGCGACCCAGGGACGGGTCGCGCCACCTCTGAGTCGAAGGCAATAGGTGAAGCGCGAGGTCGACTCGTCCGCTTGCTGCAGCCGGATCCTCAGATTCCCTCGATCTCTTTCAGCACAGCTCCGGCCCCCTTGCTCATCATATTTTGAAGATGAGCGCTCACGGCTTCGACCAATCCGGGAAAAGCGGTTAGGTCTTCATTCCAAAGTGCCGTATTGGCCAAAGCCCTACGAACGAGCTCCGATGGCAGCAGTTCTTTGGCACTCCAGAGGGTTTTAAAAAATTCCAGGACGTCTCGGTTGTCCTGGATCCGATATTCGTCGGTGCCGCGCTGGCCGATCAATGCGCCGTCCCGGATCTCCGTGCCGCGATAAAATGCGAGCAAGGCGGCGAGTGAGAACGTCAGCCGCTTCGGCCAGGCGCCGCGGCGCTGGTGGTAAGCCTTGAGCGAGGGCAGGACACGGGCGGTGAACTTGCTGGTGGAATTGAGCGCGATGGAAAGCAGCGCGTGTTTTACGTACGGATTCGAAAAACGTTCGCTGACCGCGGCGGCGAACGACTCCAAGTCGGTCCGAGGGAGATCGAGCGTCGGGATGATTTCGTCAGCCAAGCCCTGGGCGACGTAGTGGGCGATCACAGGATCATCCATGCAGCTCTTCACCGTGTCCTTGCCGGCCAAATACGCCGCCAGCACCGTCATGGTGTGGGCTCCGTTGAGGATGCGAACCTTGCGGTCGCGGTACGGTTTGTAGTCGGAAGTCCAGGTGACGGCCAAGCCGGCCTCAGCAAACCGAAGCTCTTGAGCCAACGACTGCGGCCCCTCGATCACCCAGGAGTGGAAAATCTCTCCCGTGTTGAGTAGCTTGTCCTCATAACCGAGTTCGGCACCGATCACTGCGGCTTCGTCGCGCGGATAGCCGGTGACGATCCGGTCGACCAGGGTGTTGCAAAACAGATTGTGCTTTTCCAGCCAGCCGACGAAGCCCGATCCGGTTTGCCACTTAGCCGCCGTTTCGAGAACACAACGCTTCAGCTGAGTGCCGTTGCGCTCGATCAGCTCGCACGGAAGCATGACCAGCCCCTTGTCCGGTGCGCCGTCGAAGGACCAGTAACGTTCGAGGAGAAACTGGGTCAGCTTGGCGGGAAACGACACCGGCGGCTGATCTTCCAGGCGATCGTCAGGGCTGCAGGCGATACCCGCCTCGGTGGTGTTGGAAACGATGAAGCGCAGGTCGGGATTGTGGGCGCAGTTCAAATACGCCTTGAAATCGGTCTGCGGCACAATCCCGCGACTAATCGAGGAAATCAGTTCGCGTTCTTCCACGACCTTGCCGTTTTGAATGCCCCGCAGCACCTGAGTGTAGAGTCCATCTTGCTCGTTCAAGACTGGGACCAGGCCGGTGGGGAGCGGCTGCACCACGACCACGCTTCCGTCGAACAGCCCTTGTGTATTCAACTGCTGGATCATCCAGTCGAAGAAGCCCCGCAGGAAACCGCCTTCGCCGTATTGAAGAATGCGCTCAGGTCTTCGGACGATTTGCGCTTCGCCGAGTTTGCGCGCCAGCGCCGGTTGAGAGGCGAGCCAGGCGGCATTGAGACGCGGAAGAGAGGCGAGGGTGGAGGACATAAGGAGAGCGAAGGGCTTAGAGGGTGACGCCGTCTTTCCAAATCGCGATTTCTCGGTAGCCGTGGAGTTCGTTGCGCGCGAGCGTGCGGCCAGACGCGACGTCGAGCACGAGCTTCCAGAGTTGATCGGCGAGGAGCGTCGCGCTGATCGTGCCGTCCGCAATCGGGCCGGCGTCGAAATCGATCCACTGGGGTTTGGACTGAGCGAGAGCGGAGTTGCTCGAAATTTTCAGCGTGGGAATGGGAAACCCAAGAGGGTTGCCGCGCCCGGTGGTGAACAAAAGGAGGTGCGCGCCGGCGACGGTCATGGCTGTGCCCGAGACGCCGTCGTTGCCCGGACCGTTGAGTAGGGCAAGTCCGCTGAGTCCGGGTTGGGCTTGCGAACCGTAGGCCAAGGTTTGGCAGACGGGAGCCTTGCCTCCCTTTTGCACGCAGCCCAGGGATTTTTCGGCCAAGGTGGTGATGCCCCCGGCTTTGTTTCCCGGAGAGGGATTTTCGTCGATCGGCTCATGGTGTTTGACGAAGTATCCGCGGAACTGATTCACCAACCCGAGCACGCCGCGAAAGGTGGCCTCGTCCGTTGTGCGTTCGAGTAGCACGCGCTCGGCTCCAAACATTTCAGGCACCTCGGTGAGAAGAACGGTTCCTCCTCCCGCTGTCGCGCGGTCGGCGATGCGCCCGACCAGCGGATTGGCGGTGATGCCGCTGAAGCCGTCGGAGCCTCCACACTTCATCCCGATGATCAGTTCGTCGGCGGGAATGGGTTGGCGCTTGAAACGTGCGGCATAGGCGACGAGTTCGCGCAGCGCGGCCAACCCGGTCTCCACTTCATCGTCGACCTTCTGCGCATCGAAATAACGGATACGTTCGGGCGGTTGCGGTCCGACGAGCTTTAAAAGGGCGTCGAGCTGGTTGTTCTCGCAACCTAGGCCGAGGACCAGAACGGCGCCGGCGTTCGGGTGATTGATCAGTCCGGCGAGAACCGCCTGGGTGGACTTCAAGTCGTCGCCCAGCTGCGAGCAACCGAAGGGGTGAGGGAATGCGAAGATCCCGTCGAGTCCCGCGTCGGCAAACTCCGCTTGGGCGCGCTGCGCAATGCGCGTAGCAGCCTGGTTGATACAGCCCACGGTGTTGACGATCCAGATTTCGTTGCGCGTGGCGGCTCGTCCGTCAGCCCGCCGATAGCCGGAGAACCAGCGCGGCGCGGGGGGAGCGGGGGCACGGGTCGGGAGGGCGTGAGTGAATCGGAGATCCTCTAGTTTTTCGGCCAAGGCACTCTTCACATTGTGGACGTGAACGTGGCTCCCGGCCGGGATGGCAGAGCAGGCCAGACCAATCGGATAACCGTATTTCATCACCGCTTCCCCGGCGGCGAGAGTGTGCCGCGCGATCTTATGGCCAGCGGGGATCGCTTCGGTCACAGCGATATCGTCGACGACCTCTCCCGGTGCGAGGTCGCGTAGGGCGACCAGCACATTGTCGGCCGGGTCAATTTGCAGGGCACTCGGAGGAGTAGCGGGCGTAGACATGCCGGCGATCAGCTTCGCGGAAGGGATGGACAAGCCCAAGCGTGAACCGAAATAACATTATATAAAGTTAATTGGGTTGTTGTATAAATTAGCATTCTTAATCCCAAACCAAGACAGTTTGATTTGTCATGATCGGCTCAATACACGCGGATAACACGTTCTTCACCGCGGGGCTAATCTCGCGTGGTTTTAGGCAATTGTTGCGCAGCCGGGCTGGGCGCGGGGGAGTATATTTTGGCAACGAAAGGCGAATCATGAAAGCAAACGTTGGATCTTTCGATGCTGGGGTGCGTTTCCTTCTCGGATGCGGCATCCTTTTTATGACGGTCAACGGACTTGGATGGTGGGGCCTGCTCGGCTTCGTGCCGATCCTCAGCGGCGCCTGCGGATTTTGTCCGCTGTATTGGCTCTTCCGTCTGGATACGGCCACGTGGGAAGAAGAATTCGAACGCCGCCATCGTCGGCGGCAGGTGCATGATCTGCACCACCGACACTGACCGCATTTTTATAAGATGAAACGGCGGAAAGCCGGATGCTCGATAAATGGTGATGGCAAAATATGCACAGTCCTGGGCAAGCGCCGGGCAGCGTCAGCGCACGGCGCGGGTTAAAATCGGGCGTCGTTCGTTTTCGTTTTAAAAAATGGATACGGCGAAAGCGTGCGACACCCCTCTTCATGCCTTACCGGATCTGCAAAATCTTCAGCGTTGAAAACGGACACATTCTTTCCAAACACCCAGGAAAGTGTCGCTTTCCCCATGGGCACTCTCGCCGCATCGAGGTCACGCTGGAGGCGGAGACGCTCGATGCGAACGACATGGTTTGCGATTTCAAATTGTTGAAGGAGTTGGTTCAGGCCTTTGTGGAAAAATTCGACCACGCCATGTGCATCAACACAGACGATCCTCATTTTAAATTTTACGAGGAGGCGTATGAGCGCGTGATCGTATTCGAGAAAGCCGACCCCACGTCGGAGCTGATGGCGCGAATGGTCTTCGAGCACGCCGCTTCTGCCGTCGCGGGGCATTTTGGCGGAGGGCGGAGCGTGCGAGTCAGGGCGGTCAAAATCCATGAAACCGAAACCAGTTGGGCCGAATATTCCGTCTAATATGTCCGCGACCGAACCCCTTGAATTGTTTCGAGAATGGTACGGCTCCGCTCGAGCCTGCGAGGCAATCGTCGATGCGTCGGCCATGGCGCTCGCGACGGCGGACCTAGCGGGGCGGCCCTCGGTGAGGATGGTATTATTGAAGCAATACGATGAGCACGGCTTTGTTTTTTATACCAATCTTCAGAGTCCAAAAGGCCAGCAGTTGAAAGAGAATCCGCAGGCTGAGCTTTGCTTCCATTGGGCACCGCTGAAAAAACAGCTCCGAATTCACGGTATGGTCGTTTCGGTCGCGGAAGAGGAAGCGGATGATTATTTCAAAACCCGGCCTCGCTTGAGCCAGCTCGGGGCCTGGGCCTCAGAGCAGTCGCGCCCGATGCCGCACCGTTATTCATTAGAAACTGCGGTCGCAAGGGTGGCCGCGGGTTTTGGTACGACGGAGGTGTCGCGTCCTCCGCACTGGTCGGGGTTTCGCGTTGTGCCAGACGAAATGGAGTTTTGGACTGAGCGACCCTTCCGACACCACGACCGGTTGTCATTTGTCCGCGTGGGGGATGGGTGGGAAAAACGCTGGCTGTTTCCGTAAGTACAATTCGAATACGGATGGTGAGAGAGGGAGCTATCCTATTCCGGCGATCATCAAAGGTGAGCGACGATAGCCTAGGTCGTTGGTTCTAGCGCCTGGTTAGCCCTTCAGAGCTCCGGGATTTCTGTGATACGCAATTCACGAACGGCGTGATAGTCCCCCAATTGATGCGGGTGCTCAGAAAGCTGGAACAACAATGCTATCAGCTTCTTTTGCTTTGTCTTCGATAAGCCAAACAAAGTCAAAGACGCCTTGGATGACAGTACAGGTTCGTAAGCAGACCTAAGCATGACCAAGCTGCTTTGCCAGGTCTGCTAGTTTCGTTTTCTTACCCCGGTCCATTTCCTTCATTACCCGGGTCGATTCTTTTTTGCCTGCAGGTGACTCATGCTTGAGTCGGAGAAGATACGCCGCCGCCATCTGTCGATCAGATTCAGAAAACTTTGATAACCGCTGCTTAAGCTCAAGAATTGCTGTAGCTGTCATGGGACAAAGGTACGCCCTAGTGCGCCGTGGTCAAATAATGCAATCCTGGATTTCAGCTGACCTATCTTAACGTGAGTGAACGCGGAAGCGCGTTGGAAAGAAAAGTGTATCCGCCAAAAACCGACACAAAGGCGGAGCCCCGACGAGCGATTGAACCCGAAGGCTCGTCGGGGACACCTTTCCCTACGTCAAACCAGGAGCGCTTGCTGACTTCTCGTGGACTTTCTACGGTTAGGCGCTTTTTGAACCGGCCTGACCGTCGTCCGAGAGGGGGAGAGATTTATCTTCCGGCTTGATCACGTGTTTCGGCACTTGCGGAGCGGCTGACTCGTTCTCGTACGGCAGGTACGTCGAGCAGACCGGCTCCACAATTTTTCTCCGTTCTTTCAAGTCGCGGAGTTTTTCGTCGACCAAGGCCAGAGGTGTATAGCGCGGCATAGGATGAATAGGGTTGGACGCATCATACTCGGACGCCCGGTTTCCGACTCCGCATTGCCTGCCGATCACTGGCTCATTTTTGTCCACTCTGTCGCACCTCAAAAACCACGGTCGAATTTCTCTCGGTGCGCAATAAATGCGGAGAAATCGGCAAAATACAAAGGGGCGCGGCGACGCTTCGGGGGTAGTGGCCAGTGTAGAAAACACTTCCCATGAAAACCCACCTAATTCTCCCCTCGATTCCCGTTGTGGCCCTGGTCACGACGTTATTTGCGCTTCCCTCTTCGGTAATAGCCGGGCCTGGCATCAATTACTGGCATCGGATGTCGGAGCCTCGTAGTGACGCCGTGGCGACAGAGAAGCTGATTCCCCTGCCGGCCACGATGTGTGTTCATCAAACCGTAACAGTGACGCAGACGAAGAAAGAGTGGCCCAGCGCGCGGGGTCCCCTGGTTGCCACTGCGGCCGGAGCGAAACGGGTATGCACCAGCTGCGGGGGAACGGCTCGGCTGATGAAGCGGACTTGGCTCAATGGCAAGGGACCAATGGTCAAGGTGGAAGTCCCCGCTCAACACAACTGTGTCGCTTGCGGTGTATCCGAGAAGTGATGACGCAATGAGTCGATGAGCCTGATGGTCCAGGGGCCACACACCGTAGAACGACTCGGGCGCAAATAAAAACTTCGGACGGCGAGGAGCGGATTCCTCGCCGTACCGTTCGTCCCTGGCCGGTTGGTTAGAGCGCCTAAATCGACAGGTCGCATTGCCCACCGGCGCAGGCCGCGACGTGTCTGAGTTGAGTGCGATCCTCCTTCTCGTTAAGCTCAACGTAGGGCACGGGATTATAGGAGAGGAGATTCCAACGTTGGACGTCGGCCGCGGTTTGCACCGCTTCGAGGGGAGCTTGGACGTAGGCTTTGTCTCCGGTTTCCTGCAGCAGCGCGACGCCGGTAAAACGGCTGCGGTTCTCCCAAATAAAATCTGCGACGTCGGCCCATTCTTCCGGCCGGACGGTCACGGTGTTGGATACATTGTGGACCAAGCCAGGCGAGTAGCTGGCGTGGTTCGTCCCAGGAATGACCCAGTTTTCCTGCACCAACCGCACACTCTCCAGAAACGGCACGGCGCGAATGCGGTCGCGCGTCACCGCGTCGACCGGTGCCTCGACCGCGAAGGTGATCACGTCGTCGGTTCGGCTGCCATAGGCCGAGGGCTCGCAAAGCTGCGGATTGTGGCGCTTGAACAACTGGTAGACGGGATCGAGACGATTCGCCTGGACGCGACGGAAGTAGCGGCGGGCGTGCCGCGGGTGCACGCCTGAACTGGTGTCGAGGAGCAAGGACGTGGTGCCTTCGGGTTTGACGCAGGTCGTGCGCGCGGCGGCGCGGATACCGAGCAGTGCTGCGAGTTGGGTATTTGTTTCACCCACGATGGTAGCGCCGCGCTGCAGCACAGCCGGGTCGAGCAGGATCTTCGGGCTGTCCATGATCCCACAAATGGATACACCGAGCAGCGCTTCGCGGTCGTTGATCAAGCGGGTGACCGGCCCAAGATACGGGATGTCGGTGTATCCAGCCTGCAAGGTGCCGATCACCGCGGCGTGACGCGCCGCTTGGAAAAAATCCTCCGCCGTGCGAATCTTCGCTCCATTGATGGTGGATAAATTGCACATCTGAAAACCGTGCAGCCGAGAGCCGATGCGAAGCGGTTGGCCTTGGTCGTCGGACTCGATGCCATGGCTCCGGAGTTGGGCGATGTCATCGCGGCTGATCACCTTGAAGACCGGGTGGAGACCGATCTCGACGCAGGGATTCGCGCCGTAGTCCTCGTGGTCGGCGAAGAAAAACCCGGGTTCGCCGAATTGCTTCTGGCATTCGAAGAGGCGGAGAAATTCGTCGCGCGTGACTCGGTCGCGGAGGAGCACCGCGGAATTGTTGGAGGCGGAGCGGTGCGGATGGGTTCTGAACCAATCGCCGGTTTTGGCCTGCATCATCTTCTCGTCGTCGGCCGAAAAAAGTGCAATCGTAGCGGAACGACGGATACCGCCGGCGAGGACCGAGCCGGCGACATGCATCAAGATATCGTAGGCTTCGATTGGCTCCAGCCGGCGACCGGCGGCGCCCTGGAGAATGGCTTCCACCGCGGCGAGCGCGCGCTTGAGGGGAAGGTGGCCTGGGGCCTTGCCGCCCGAGGTGCGCAGGATCGTGCCGCGCGGGCGAATCGCGGAGTAGTCGAATTCAATTCCATCGCCCGAGACATAGGCCTGGATCAAGGCACCGAGGGCTTCACACCAGCCTTCGATCGTATCCGCGATGTGGTGATGAACGATGGGCAGGGTGTCGTCGTTGCTTCGCGGGGCCAGGGGAGGCAGGCAGGCGACGTGGACTTTTTGCACAGAGAATCCGACTCCGCAGCCGACCAGGAGGAGGTAAAGCGTCTCTTGAAACGCTCGGAGGCGGTTGATGTGGGTGTAGGAACAGTTGAAAAGGCGGGCTTGATGCGCCGATACCGCCGGACCGGCGAACTGGAGGGACCGCATGGAGGGGAGCACCTCCTGGCGGCGAACCGCTTCAAAAGCTTCGCGTATTTGAGTTTCAAGCACGCGGCCCCCGAGGGCGGAGTAGTGCTCCAAATGCATGTCTCGCACCCGGTCGACCGCTTCGTCCCAGGTTTCTCGCCGCCCTGCGACCGCATCGTACCGGGCGTACCGCGAGATGAAGATATAATCCTTCAGGCCATTGTGGGCATAGCGATTGACTCGGCTATCGTTTTTGCGGGCTCGGTAGAGGATATAGGCTTTGGCGGCGGAAAATTCTCCCTCGGCCGCGAGCATCTTTTCGGTCAGGTCTTGGATTTCATCCGAGCACGGAGTGGTTCCTTTCTGGTAGAAAAGTTCACTCGCCCATTCCACCGAACGTGCGATCGAACGTGCCCGGGCGAAGTCGTCTTCGCCCAGGCCGTAGTGCTTTTCCGGATCGTGGCGCAGGCCGTTTTCGATATCGCCGTGACGAGCGGCGAAGAGGGCCAAGGAAACAGAGCGGACAATCCGCTCGACGTTGAAGGGAATGGTTTGACCGTCCCGTTTGATGACGGTGCGACCGGGGCTCAGAGGTGTATTCATCGTGAAAAGACAAAAAAGAGAAAAAGCTGCGACCAGGACCGCAGCCGAAAGGCGAAGCTCAACGAAATCGGTGCGAATCAGGTCGCACGGGGGCTGATGCGATTTATATCTCGGACCTTTATGACGTATTCCAAACTGCCGCCCTCAAGATCCTCCGCCACGGCAGGATGGTAACGTTCGAACAGACGACGCATCGGATAATTTTCCCGGAGCACGTAGGCCCGGAAAAGGTCGATGCCGTGAGCTCCGGCGCAGCGAGCCAGCTCGTGGAGCAAAGTGGTGGCCATCCCGCACCGCCGCTTCGATTCACGCACCACGAAAGCGATTTCGGCGCTGCGATTGCTTTCGACACAGTAACGCCCGACGGCGTGAAGAATCTCGTCATGCGCCACGACAGAGAAAATGCCCAAGGCGACCCCGCGATCCTCCTCGATATCAACCAGGCAGTGAGCGCGCTCTCGGCTCATCGAGGTGAAGGTGTAGCCATAACGAAGGTGGACCGTTTCTCGGGAATGGGAATGGAAGAAATCCTGCAGCCGGGATTCGTCGCCCGAATGAAGCTGACGCAAGCGATAGGGGGCGTGGTTGAACGTCACCCAACGTGCGTTGACCGAATCCGGGGGAACCATGACGGGATTGCCGCGCGCGAAAGCGATCGCCGCGGAAACCGGATCCCAGGATAAAGGTTTTAGGTTTTTTGGGCTGTGCAGCGTTTGTCGAAAAATAGGCACGATTTGCGTCCGCGATCCGAACCGTCCGATTCAACCCGGGGCGGTGAGCTCGAGGCCTTGACCTTTCGCAAGATATGCAGGCAAACGGCCAAACCCTGCGGCGATGGGACGGCGCAGGTCTGCTAAAACTAGGAGATGAAACGTGCTTTCTTGCGCGTGCTCCTGGGGCAGCGAGCCTCCATCAAGCAACGCTGGCGGGCGGTCCTGCAAGCTGCTCCGATCCATACTCCGCTCGCCAACCCGGACGTCCTGGCCCACTTGATCGACGACACCTTGGAAGAACTGTTTTGGGGCGTGTTGTACCAGAGAGCGGGCTCGGTTGGTAACGAAGAAGGTGATACAAAATATTTGGTCGAAATGGGTTCGAGGTGCGGTTTGAATCCATATGTTGGATACTTCCTCGCCGGTGAAGCCGCCCTGGTCGGAGAAATCAAAACCCTCAAACCAACCGCGCAGCTGTCGGAAAATGAAATCTTACTTGCGGAGTCAGAGCTTTTGCGCGCCTTTCGGATGATGAGTCATCGTGAGGTTAACGCCTTCTGTGAAATCTGCCGGATCGAGCGACCGGCGGAGCGTTGTGGGCAAGACCACGCCCTTCCCGACGTCTGTCCCCACAAACGTACAGACGCGGCGAAAAACGCGCTCTTCTCAAACTAAGGTTTGCGCGGGGGACGACCGGGCCGTTGCGGTTCTCCCGCTGGCCTCAATCCGTCGTAATACGATTGCGGGTGAGGCGAATTGTCGGGACGTAGTGAATACGGGCCAAAGCAGAAACCACCCTTCGTTTCGAAGAGGCCCGGTCATTCTATTTCGAATACCGCACCAGTTTCGTCCTAACCGGGCTTGAGCCTGCCGCCGCCCGACCCGGCACTCGTTGTCAATGGACGCCGAGGAGCGCGAGAAGGATGCCGCCGGAAATCGCGGTTCCGAAAACACCCGCGAGGTTTGGCCCCATCGCGTGGAAAATCAGGTAGTTTTTGGGATTCGCTTGGTGGGCGACAATATGGGAAACGCGAGCGGCGATCGGCACGGAAGCAATGCCGGCGGAACCGATCAGCGGATTGATTTTTTCGGTTAGGAAAAGATTCATGACTTTCGCGGTGAGCACGCCCGAGCCGGTGCCGAAGACGAAGGCGATCAAGCCGAGTCCCACGATTTCAAGGGTGCGAAAGGTGAGGAAGGTGTCCGCTTTCATCGTCGATCCGATTGCGGTGGTGAGCACGAGGGTCATCACGCCCAAGACGGTGCCACCGGCAGTTTCGGCGAGTTGCCCTACGACCAAGGCTTCACGCAATAAATTTCCCAGCATCAGCATGGTCACGAGGGGCGCAACGGGTGGGAAAAACAAATTCACGAGGATGGCGATGACGACGGGAAAGAGGATCTTCTCCAGGCGGCTGACCGTGCGCACTCGCGCCATGCTGATTTCCCGCTCGGCCTTGGTGGTGAGGAGACGCATGACGGGAGGCTGAATCAGCGGCATCAACGCCATGTAGGAATAGGCCGCGACGGAGATTTGGGGGAGAAGGTGCGGCGCCAGTTTCATCGTGACGAAAATTGCCATCGGCCCGTCCGCGCCGCCGATCAAACCGATCGCGCCGGATTCGGGGAGGGAAAATCCGATGACCTTGGCCAAGATCAGCGCGACGAAGATGCCGAGGTGGGCGCCGGCGCCGAGCAGAACCAGCTTCGGGCTCGCGATCATCGGACCAAAATCCGTCATCGCTCCAACTCCCAGGAAAATCAACGGCGGCACGATGAGCAGCGAGACGCCCTGATACGCATAGTGGAAAAGTCCGCCCGGCAGGACCAAGTCGGAGCCGGGCACGTTGACCACGATGCAGGAGAAGCCGATGCCGAGGAGGAGAAAGGGTTCGTAGCGTTTAACGATCGCGAGAAAAACCATGACGATCCCAACGGCGATCATCAGGAGATTTCCCCACCAGAATTGAGCGGCGCCGGTTTGGGCGAGGAGAGCGCGAAAGAGCGAACAGAGTTGGTCGAACATGATGAGCGTTCCTAGGCGGGCCGGGGTGTGGCGGGCGCGGGCCTCAGTGGCCGTTGCGCAATTTGGCGTCGTTGATGTTCCAGAAGCGATTGACGATCGGGAGGGCGGCGAGGATCACGCCGATCCCAGAAATGATCGCAAAACTCAGAATGAAATCGACGAGGCTGATGATGGCCGCTCCGCCGACCGTATCGGGAATAGGAGTCATGATGAAATGCAGGTTGAGGAGACGATGGGGCGAAAGGGAAAAGGTACCCGCTGGATTGGTCGCGAACAGAACCGCGTCACCAACGGATGAATACAGAGCAGAGGAAAATCGGGGGGACTCCCTCCCGATCACGCTCCTCTCTGCGAGAGATCAAACCACGTTTTGGAGCTCGCGGAATTGAGGACGAGAAACCGGTGAAGTCGTCCTGTCTGACGGCACCACCACAATCGGACAGGGGGTGGCATAGAGCACGCCTCGCGTGGTGCTCCCGACGGTCGAACCTTCGGCGTTCCCATAGTCGTGGGAGCCCATCACGATCAAATCGGCGCGCAGCTGTTTGGCCTGATCCAGAATTTGTGCGATCGTCGCCCCTTGAACGATCCGGTAGGTGGCGATGATGCCCTGGGCCTGAGCCTTGCGAACGAGTTCTCGCAATTTTTCCGTCGGCTCGGAAGACCGAACGCTCTGAGCCGCAGTCGATTCTTTCCGCGCGGTAGTGGAAAGTTGGATCGGCTCTTTCCCGTCCAGCACATGGAGGAAGACCACGTTAACGTGGATGTCTTGGACGAGCGAAAAGGCGGTCGCCGCAGTTTTCTCCGACACTCTGGAAAAATCGATGGGGACTAAGATCGTTTTCATCTTCCTCCAGCTTACCGACATTTCACCGTTTCAGCTGCGCGCTGCTTGGCGGAATTCGCGCGGGGATTGCTGACGTCGTGGATTCGCGGAGGAGAGATCCGACCGGGGGCCGAGGTAGCGCAGCCCTCCACGAGCGCGGATTCGATCCCAGCTTCCAAGGTGCGGGTTAATTTTCGCGAGACCTTAGCTCGCGCGAATGCGCTCACCGGCTGGCGGGAAAATTCGCGCTCAACAATTCCAGCGCGGCTGCGACGGGGGGCAGGCGGCCGCTGCTCACCGCGTTTTCCAATCCGCTCAGGCGACTGCGAACCTTGGGTGAGGTATAAAATTGCGTCCTCAGGCTTTCGTTGATCAAGGCATGCATCCACTCGATGGCTTGCACCCGTCGGCGCGCTTTGCGTTCGCCGGTGGCATCGGAGGTGAGGAAAAAGTCGTCCGTCACTTTCCAGATTTCGGCAATGCCGTCGTTGTGCAAGGCCGACGCGAGCAGCACCGGCGGGTGCCAGCCTTCGGTGGTGCGTCTCAGAAATTGCAATACACGGGACATCTCCGCCTGGGCGGCTCGCGCCCGCACCCGATTGTCCCCGTCCGCCTTGTTGATGATCAGCGCGTCGGCGAGTTCGATCACGCCTTTCTTGATCCCTTGCATCTCATCGCCCGCGCCGGAAATCAGGAGGACGAGGAAAAAGTCCACCATCGAGCGAACGGTGATTTCGTTTTGGCCCACGCCGACGGTCTCGATGATCACGATATCAAAACCGGCGGCCTCGCAGAGGAGGAGGGCTTCGCGGGTTTTTCGAGCCACGCCGCCCAAGGATCCGCCAGAAGGCGAGGGGCGAATGAAAGCTTCGGGTCGGCGAGAGAGTTTTTCCATCCGGACTTTGTCGGCTAAAATGCTTCCGCCGGTCACGCTGCTCGACGGGTCCACCGCCAGAACGGCGATGCGATGTCCGGCGTCGACCAAATAACAGCCGAGAGATTCGATCATCGTGCTTTTACCCGCGCCAGGGATGCCGGTGATGCCAATCCGCCGGGCCGCGCCGGTGTGCGGAAGCAGCCGGGTGAGCAACTCCTGAGCCTGGGCCTGGTGAGGAGGAGCATTGCTCTCGATCAGGGTGATGGCGCGCGCAAGCACGGTGCGGTCGCCGGCCAGGACCCCGGCGGCGTAATCGTCCACGCTGAGCTGGGCGCGCCGAGGCGCGCCGCTGGATTGAACCGCGCCGGCCGTTCGCACCCCCTGGACCACCCAGGTGGCGAATTCGGAGCTGGCGTTTTCCGGGACCCAATCCGGCCGTGGCTGGGGACAACCGTCGTGGAGCGGCGGACGTAGTGGATGAACCGATACGGTCTCAGCCGGGCCCGAGGCCGCAGCCGGCGCGGGTGCAACCGGGCAATCTGGGACCGGATCGGGTTGGTTCATGCGGCAGGGGCCTCAATCCTCAGCAAAAGCAGGTCGAGGATTTTCAAGCAGGATTGGGGGATCACGGTGCCCGGCCCGAAAATCGCGCTCGCTCCGTTGTTCAAGAGATAATCATAGTCCTGCGCTGGTATCACTCCACCGCATACAAGCATGATATCATCGCGGCCCAGAGCGCGGAGTTCGTCGCGGAGTTGAGGGAGAAGCGTCTTGTGTCCGGCCGCGAGCGAGCTCATGGCCACGACGTGCACGTCGTTTTCCACCGCTTGGCGCGCAGCCTCTCCGGGAGTTTGGAAAAGCGCTCCGATATCGATGTCGAAGCCGAGATCGGCCATTGCGGTGGCGACCACCTTGGCTCCGCGATCATGGCCGTCCTGGCCGAGCTTCGCGATCAGCACGCGGGGACGTCGACCTTCGCGAGCCTCGAAGTCGGAGATCTTTGACCGGACTTTTTTGATCACGCCGTCTTCACCGAATTCCTTGCTGTAGACACCCGAGATCGAGCGAATCTGCGCCTGATAACGTCCGTAGACCGTCTCGAGCGCGTCGCTGATTTCGCCGAGCGTGGCGCGGGCCTGCGCGGCGGTGACGGCCAACTCGAGGAGGTTCCCCTGGCCCGAGCGTGCGGCGCTGGTCAAAGCGTCGAGCGCGGCGGTGCAGGCCGCGGTGTCGCGGGTGGCGCGAAGCTGCTTGAGCCGGGCAATTTGAGATTCGCGGACCGCGGTGTTGTCGACCTCCAGGATGTCGAGCGGCGCTTCCTGCGTCAGTCGATATTTATTCAAACCGACAATCGTTTCCTTACCGGAATCGATCCGGGCTTGGCGTCGGGCGGCGGCTTCTTCGATTCTCAGTTTGGGAATGCCGGCTTCGATCGCCTTGGTCATTCCGCCGATCGCTTCCACCTCGGCGAGGTGAACCCGGGCTTTCTTGAGCAACTCCTGGGTGAGGTATTCGACGTAATAACTGCCGCCCCAAGGGTCCACCACCTGGCAAACTCCGGTTTCGTTCTGAAGGTGAAGTTGAGTGTTGCGCGCGATGCGGGCGGAGAAATCGGTCGGCAATGCGATCGCCTCGTCGAGGGCGTTTGTATGCAAACTTTGGGTATGCCCGCAAACGGCGGCGAGCGCCTCGAGGCTGGTGCGAGCGACGTTGTTGAAGGGATCTTGCTCGGTCAGACTCCAACCCGAGGTTTGTGAGTGAGTGCGCAGCGCGCGGGATTTTGGATTTTTAGGATCGAAGCGACCGACGATCTCCGACCAGAGGGTCCGGCCGGCGCGCATCTTCGCGATCTCCATGAAAAAGTTTTTTCCGATCGCCCAGAAGAAGGAGAGGCGCGGAGCAAAAGCGTCGATCTCAATACCGGCTGCGATGCCGGTGCGCAAATATTCGAGTCCATCGGCCAAGGTATAAGCCAGCTCCAAATCCGCAGTCGCTCCGGCCTCCTGCATATGATAACCGGAGATCGAAATACTATTGAACTTCGGCATCTTCTGCGAGGTGTAGGCGAAGATATCCGCGATGATCTTCATCGAGGGACCCGGCGGATAAATATAGGTGTTCCGCACCATGAATTCCTTCAGAATATCATTTTGGATCGTGCCGGAGAGATCGGCCAGACGGGCGCCTTGCTCGAGCGCGGTACAAATATAAAACGCCATGATCGGCAGCACGGCTCCATTCATCGTCATCGAGACGGATACTTTATCCAGCGGGATGCCGGCGAAGAGGTTTTGCATGTCGATCACCGAGTCGATCGCGACGCCCGCCTTGCCCACGTCGCCGACGACCCGAGGGTGATCGCTGTCATAGCCGCGGTGAGTGGCCAAGTCGAAGGCGACCGAGAGACCGGCCTGTCCGGCGGCCAGGTTGCGTTTATAGAATGCATTCGATTCTTCCGCGGTGGAGAAGCCCGCATACTGACGGATGGTCCACGGCTTGGTGGCATACATCGTCGGGTAAGGCCCGCGCGTAAAAGGCGCGAAACCGGGCATTGTATCCAAAACTTCAGGCGCGGGCAGATCCGCCGCGGTGAAGACCGAGCGGAGGGGAATTTCCTCTCCGCTCATTTCGATGGACTCAGGGCTTTCGGGCCGGTGGGTGCTGGGTGGAAACGAGAAAGTGTCGTAGTCCAGGTGGCTGAAGTCGGGGAAATCGTTCATGATGCGGTTCCGATTTTTGCGAGGAGAGAGGCGAGCATTTCCTGCACGTTGGCTCGCGCGTGAATAAATTCGTCGAAGCCCGCTTCACGAAACGACGCGACCAGTGCGGGATCCGAGGGTAGTCCGGCGAGCACGACAAAGAGGTTGCCACCGGCGGCTTCCAGCGCCTGGGTGAACGCCGGGGCCAGGGTGGGGTAGGTTTCGTCCGTCGAGCAGAGCACGGCGATCTGGGCCCCTGATTTCACCGCTGCGGCGGCCGCACTTTGCACGTCGTCAAAGCGGTGGGTAGCGATGACCTCGAATCCACCGACGGAAAAAAATCCCGCGGAGAAATCGGCCCGAGCCTTGTGCTGGATGGGCAAGCCCATTTTCGCCAGGAAAACTTTGGGACGAGCACCGGTGCGCGCGGCGAAGGCCTCGGCATCCCGTCGGATCGCCTCAAAGCCTTCCGCTGCCCGGACCGCTTTGACCGCCGGGATCGCGAGGTCTGGAGGCGTGGTGTCGCGGAACCTAAGCAAGAGCTCGTTCGCGCCCGTGCCCTCGCGCGCCGCATCGATCGCCTTCGTCATGCTCCATGCCGAGTTGCATCCGTCCGGCTCGGGCAACGGTTGGTGAAAAGGATAGACCGAGTCGGCCGATTTTGTGGTGGGGACGCGCGAAGCGGCGGGCGGCTTCTCTTTCAAATTGGGAAATAAATTTGTCCCGACCAAGGCGAGACGCCGAGAGGCAACCGCGGAGGTTTTGGCGTCGAGCGCTTTCGCCACCCATTTTTGAACGTATCCGGATTTTAGACACGCGGTGAATCCGCCTTCGCGCTCGATGGTTTGAAAGCGCGCCCAAGCGGCCCGAGCCAGATCGTTGGTCAGCTTCTCGACAAACCAGCAGCCACCCGCCGGGTCGGCGGGCGCCGCCAGACCGAATTCCTCCGCGAGCAGAGTGTGGACATTCAAGGCGATGCGACGGGAAAAATCGGTGGTCTGGCCCGTGAGTTCATCGAAAGAAGCGAGGTGCAGGCAATCGACCCCTCCGAGCACGGCCGAGAGGGCCTCGGTGGTGGTCCGCAGCATGTTCACGTGTGGGTCGAGCTGGGTTTTATTCCAGCGACCGGTCGCGGCGCAGAGCACACCGGTGGAGCCGAGCCGAGAGGAGCCGCCAAAGGCCATGAGCAGACGGGTCCAGAGAGGACGAAAGGCGCGGAACTTAGCGATCTCGGTGAAAAACTGAGAGCCGATCGAAAAACGAAACCGTATTCGTTCCGCAATGACGTCGAGGGAGAGCTGCTGACGAAGGAGCGCTCGAATATATTCGGCGGCGCAGGCCAGTGCAATTCCCAGCTCCTGGGTCGGAGTGGCCCCGCCATCACCCCAGAGCGCGGCGTCGATCCCGATGGTTTGAAGAGCGGGCGCATTTTCCGCCGCCCACTTCGTCCATTCCGCCATCGCTTTGAGGCTCGTTTCATAACTTCCAGGAAAACGGCCGGTTTCGGCCGCGGTTCCTAGCGGATCGGAGGTCACGCTGCCGGTGAGATTCGCAACCGAGACTCCGCGCTCCTGGGCAAAAGCGAGATAGAGCGCAGCCAGCGCCCGGGGATCTGGGCCGGTGGGGAGGTGAATGGGGACGGCGCGGATATCGACCGCTTGCAGCGCAACGGAAAAATCCTCCACCGTTTTGAGCCGAAGCCCTAATGCGGGTTGATTTCCCGCGAAGTCGGCGCCCACGTTTTTTGCGGGGAGAAGCACGACCGCGTCCTGACCGCGCTGGAGGTTTTCGAGCAAGGCCCGGTTGTATTCAGTCCCTTGCGACAAGGTGAGTTCCTGGGCGATTTGCCAAAACCGACCGCCGGCGCGCCGACGAGGGCCGCGTAGGAACGGCGCTTCCCCTGGGGCCGAATGCAGGTCTGGCACCTGGGCGAGATCGGCCCGGGTGTACAGAGGCTGGACCGCGATGTCTTCCGAGAGTCGGACGACGAGTTTCTTTTCGATCGGCACTCCCTTCAGTTCCGCCAGCACAGTTTCTTTCCATTTGGCCAAGGCGTCGTTGAGGGCGACTTCGGGAGGATTTTCGGTGGCAATCACGGCAGTGTTTCCTGGTTAAGCAATGGGTTGACCCGGCGATCATAGCCCATCGGGGCGGCCTGCGCTCCGCAGTTTTTGCCAAGAAATGACCGTCTTCCACCAATCGATGCGAGGCGCGGGCTCGGCCTATCAGGCATACTGATGACGTTCAAAGTGCATCAGTATCCGCAATATAATTACGAGTAAGCCGTATGATCACGAAAATCGACCACCTAGGAATCGCGGTCCGATCCCTCGACGAAAGCGTTGCCTATTATGAACGCGTGCTCGGCCTTAAATGCGAGCACCGCGAAGAGGTGCCGGCGCAAAAAGTGCGCACTGCGTTTTTCGACGTCGGCGGCGTGCACCTCGAACTGCTGGAGCCGACCTCGCCGGAGAGCGCGGTGGCGAAGTTCCTCGAGAAAAACGGCGAGGGAGTGCACCACGTGGCTTTTGCCTCCTCCGATATCTATGGCCAACTCAAGCAGGCGGCCGATGCCGGATGTCGTCTGATCCACGAGCGGCCCTTTGAAGGCGCGGCCGGCAAGCTGGTCGCTTTTCTCCACCCGAAATCGACGCATGGCGTCCTGACGGAAATCTGCACTCCGATCACGCACGCCGCCCCGGCGGTGGCGGCGTCTTAAGCTCATTTGCCTTATGCCCCTTGATCCTCTCTTGCTCGAACAACTTGCCCAGCGCCGGGCCACCGCCGCGGCCGGCGGCGGCGCGGAGAAACTCGCCGAACGGAAAAAGAAAGGCCTTTTGAATGCGCGCGAACGGATCGACGCGCTTTTTCAACCCGGCTCATTTCTCGAATCCGGTATGCACGCGCAGCATGACTGCCATGCCTTTGGCTTGGAGGGAAAATCGCTGCCGGGCGACGGTGTGATCACCGGCGTTGGGTACATCGAGGGCCGACCGGTGGCGGCGTTCAGCCACGATTTTACTGTGGGCGGCGGCGCGCTGGGCCGAATTCACTCCAAGAAGGTCTGCGATCTGATGGAGTACGCGATGCAGTCGGGCATGCCGGTGGTGGGGATCAACGACTCCGGGGGCGCGAGAATTCAGGAAGGCGACGATTCACTTTCTGGATACGGTCAGATTTTTTTCCGCAATGTGCTGCTCTCGGGCGTGGTGCCGCAGATCTCGATCATCGCCGGGCCCTGCGCCGGCGGGGCCGCGTATTCGCCCGCGCTGACCGACTTCATCATCATGACGAAGAAGAACGCGCAGATGTTCATCTGCGGTCCGGATGTGATCAAGGCCTCCACCGGCCAGACGACCACGATGGACGAGATTGGCAGCGCTCAGGCGCACGCTGCAATTTCCGGTAATATTCATTTCATCGCCGAGGACGATCAGGACGCGTTTCGTATCACGCGGAAGCTACTGTCATTTTTGCCGCCCAACAATCTGATCGACCCGCCGCACCGGCCGACGCCCTCGCTAGTGATGGATCGGGACGAGCGTCTGAATGAGCTGGTCCCGTCCGATCCGAAGGCGCCGCTCGACGTCCTCAAGGTCATCGCGTTGCTGGTCGACGACGCCGACTTCCTTCAAGTGCAGGCGGAGTTCGCGAAAAATCTCGTGGTTGGCTTCGGCCGCCTGCACGGGCTGGTGGTTGGGATCGTGGCCAATCAACCCGCGGTGAAAGCGGGCACGCTCGACATCGATTCCTCGGACAAAGGCGCGCGTTTCATCCGCTTTTGTAATATCTTTAATATTCCCCTCGTGACTTTGGTCGACGTGCCTGGCTTCATGCCGGGCGTGGCACAAGAACGCGGAGGCATCATTCGGCATGGCGCTAAAATGCTTTTCGCCTACGCCGCTGCGACCGTGCCCAAGCTCACGGTCATCATGCGAAAAGCCTATGGCGGCGCCTATCTCGCGATGTGCAGCCGCGACATGGGCGCAGATTTGGTTTACGCCTGGCCCTGTTCGGAAATTGCCGTGATGGGAGCGGAAGGCGCGGTCGGTGTGCTTTATAAAAAGGAAATCGCGGCCTCACCCGAACCGGCGAAACGCGCGGCCGAGCTGGCGGCGGAATATCGGGAGAAATTCTCCTCGCCCTACGAAGCGGCGGCCAAGGCCATGATCAGCGACGTGATCGAGCCGGCTCAAACCCGCGGCGTATTGGCCATGGCCCTACGCAACACCCTGTCGAAACGTGAAACCCGACCGCCGAAGAAACACGGCAACATACCGCTATGATTCCCTCCATTTGTAGTTCCATTCTGGTTACAGGCGCGATCTCGGTTGGTCTGACCGGGATCGTGCTGCTCGCGATCGCGATCAGCATCGTGGTGGTGATTGCAGCCCGACGCGCACGTGTGGTCGCCCCGACCGTTCCAGCCGCGGTTGAAGCGGCTCCGGCCCTTTCTCCGGCACCGCTTGTACCTGGTCCTCTCGCTCCGCCGCCAGCCGCGCCCGCGCCGGTGGCGGCGGTGCGAGATCCGGGCCCGAGCCCCGAGGTTCTCGCGATCATCGCCGCGGCGGTGCGCATGACCTTTGGTTCGGCGGCGCGGGTTTCACAGGTGCTGCCGATCAAGACCGCGAATCCCTTCGTCGAACCGCTGATGCAGCACTGGTCGATGGAAGGAAGGCGCCAAATCTATTCGTCCCATCAGATCCGTTAGTTCAGCGACCCTTTGTATCCATGAAAAAAATGCGCGTTACGATTGAGGGCAAAGCCTATGAGGTTCTCGTCGAAGTTTTAGAGGATTCCGGCGGGAGCATGCCAGCGGCGCCCGCTCCCTCGGCGCCGACCGCGGTTCCTCCCGCTGCGTCGAAACCCGAGGTCACCGCCTCCGCTTCGGCCCCAAAGTCCTCCTCGGGGAACGCGGGCGACGTCCCCTGTCCGTTGACCGGCAAGATCGTATCCATCGACGTGAAAGTCGGCGACATGGTGAAAGAAGGTGCCCAGGTCGCGACGGTCGAAGCGATGAAGATGAACACCTATATTTATGCTCCGCGCTCCGGGCGAGTGGCCGCCATCCTGGTCAATCCTGGGCAAGGGGTGGAAGAGGGCGCACCCCTGCTCTCTATTGCCTAAAGGAGCTCTCGTCATCTTGAACGCGACCATGAGCGATGTTTTCCACCACGTCGAATCGGGCCGCGCTCGTAGTGCTTTGGCGGATGCGGAAAGCCAATTTCGTCATGGCTGGTGGATTCACACCCTCGGCTCCGTGACCTCGACGAACACGCTCGCGGCGGGTCTCCCGCCCTGGAGCGCGGTCCGGGCTCGGACCCAAACCGCGGGCCGCGGCCGCACCGGACGGCACTGGACCTCGGATCAGGGCGGGCTGTGGCTCTCCGCCGTTTTGCCCTGTGCGGCCGAGCAAGCCTGCTGGCCGTTTCTTCCCTTGGCCGCGGGCTGGAGCTTGGCCAAGGCGCTGCGAAAAATGGGGGTGGAGGGACTCCGCCTGCGCTGGCCGAACGACTTGATGGTCGGAAGAAAGAAACTTGCCGGCTTGCTGGTCGAGCGATTCGACCCCGAAACAATCGTGGTCGGCGTGGGTATCAATGTCTTCAATACGCCGGAAAGGTGCGATCCCCAGCTCTCCGGTGCGACGGTGCGCCTGGCCGAGTTGGTCAACGAACTCGGGGTGGTTGAGGATCTGACCGTTTACGTGCTCTCTGCCCTGCGCTTTGGGCATGAGGTGCTTCAGACTGAAGGTTTCGCGGGCATCGCGGAGGACTTGAACGCCCGGTGGACGGAACCCCGTCGCGTCGAGTTGACCCTGGCGGGACAAGATCAAAGCGCCCAGGGCAAGTTCGCCGGCATCGATCGGCACGGCGCGCTTCGCCTCCGCTTTGACGACGGCACCGACTCCAGCTTTGACGCCACGCAAGTCGCACTCCTCCGCGAGGTGGATTAAACCCAGTTCTTTATGGCTACAGTCGCATTTAATAACACGGTTCTCCGAGACGGCCATCAGTCGCTGGCGGCGACCCGCATGACCACGGCGCAAATGCTTCCCGTGGCACCGATCCTCGATGGCATGGGTTTCGGCGGCCTGGAAACCTGGGGCGGGGCCACGATCGACTCGTGCCTGCGCTTCCTCGGAGAAAATCCCTTTGACCGTCTGCGCGCGCTGAAAAAAGCCGCGCCGCGCACCCCGCAAATCATGCTCTTGCGCGGACAAAACATCGTTCAGTACACCAGTTTTCCGGATGACGTGGTGACCGCGTTTGTCAACGCCACCGCGGCGGCGGGCTGTGACGTCCTGCGAATTTTTGATGCGCTGAACGACGTGAGAAACCTCACCACCGCGATTCGCGCGACCAAGGCCGCGGGCAAACACGCGCGAGGCGAGATCTGCTACACGACCAGTCCGGTGCACACCCTCGAGTCATTCGTCAAATTGGGCCGCGACCTGGAAAAACTGGGCTGTGATTCTCTCGGGATCAAAGACATGTCCGGCGTTCTGCCGCCGCGCATCGCGCACCGACTGGTCTCCGAGTTGAAGCGGGTCACGCGCCTCCCGGTGATCGTTCATACTCACGACACAGCGGGTTTTGCCGGAGCGACGTATTTGGCTGCGATCGACGCCGGAGCGGATGCGGTGGAAACCTCGATTGCCCCTTTCGCCAACGGTACGGCTCAGCCGGATACATTGCGCATGCTTGCGCTACTCGACGGACATGCACGCGCGCCGAGCTACGATCGAGCGAAGCTCCTGGCCCTGCGCAAGCATTTCACCGAGGTCTATCGCGAGCTGTCCAAGTTCACCTCGACGGACAACGAACGCGTCGACAGCGACACCCTCGCGTATCAGGTTCCTGGAGGCATGCTGTCCAACTTCCGGACTCAGCTGAAAGAGCAAGGGATGAGCGACAAATTCGACCACGTCATGGCCGAGATCCCAGTGGTCCGGGAAGCGCTCGGCTGGGTGCCCTTGGTCACGCCGACCTCCCAGATTGTGGGAACGCAGGCGATGTTGAATGTGAAGTTCGGTCGCTGGAAAAACCTCTCGCAGCCGGCGGTGGACATCGCGCTTTCGAAGTACGGCAAGACGCCCGGTCCAGTCGACCCCGCTCTGCTTAAGATGATCTTCGACAAGAGTGGCGAAAAACCAATCGAAGGCCGCCCGGCGGACGCGTTGGCCCCCCGCATGGAAAAGTTGCGAGCCGAACTCGCGACGGCTGGGCTACCCACCGACAACGAAGCCTGTGTCTTGCACGCGATGTTTCCTCGGGAGTTTGCGGCTTTATACAAGAAGCCCGCGGCCGCTGCGCCGACCCCGCCCCCCGCGGGTGCTGCCGCCGCCGCGCCCGGAGTGAGCGCCGGATCAAAATTGCCGACGGCGGCCAAAGCGGGCCCCTTGCAACGCTATGCCATCGTGGTTGAGGGACGCAGGACCGAAGTCTCGGTGGAGGACGTGGACAGCTGAGCATGGTAAAGCTGTAGTTAAGAGTTAAATACGAAAATTCGAGTCGCGGCGTATCATCGTAGGCCCATCCGAGTATGAAGGTTTATATCATACAGCATGTCGTGCGCTTCTTACGTGCGTTCACGGGCTCAGAATCACGTTTACTAATTGAGGCCCAATCATGCGGAGTTAACCTTGCACCATGAACGCTCCAGTCACCGCCGCCAAACGCAGTCGAGCCATGGTCGCGCAACTCAAGCAGTCCCCGATCTATCGCGATTACGAGCAAGCTTTTCGAGAAACGACTGGTCTGCCGATCGCGCTGCGACCGATCGAGGCCTTTGATCTTCCTCATTCCGGCGATCCGAAAGAAAATCGATTCTGCGCGATGATGGCGCAGTGCAATCGTTCCTGCGCGGCCTGTTTACAGCTTCAGGAGCGAGTGGAAAAAGAAGCGATCTCTGAACCGAAAACCCTGCGCTGTTTCGCGGGGATGAGCGACTCTGCCGTGCCCATTCGTATTGGTGGAGATGTGATTGCTTTTCTTCAGACCGGCCAGCTCTTCGTCGAGCCGCCGACGAAGCAGGACTTTGACGACACGGTCCACACCTTGGTCAATTTGGGCGGACACTTCGATTTGGCTCGCGCGGAAGAATTATATTTTCAGACCCGGGTGTTGAGCAAGAAACAGCACGAATCAGTACTCCGGTTGTTGGCCATATTTGCGCAACACCTCGCGTCATTGAGCAACCAATTGATGGTGCGGAGCGCGCGCTCGGAGGCGCCGGTGATTGCCCGGGCCCGAGTCTATATCTCGGAACATCACGAAAACGATCTCACCTTGACCGAGGTGGCGAAGGCGATGAACTCGAGCGCCTTTTATTTCTGCAAGATGTTCAAAAAGGCGACGGGCATGACCTTCACCGATTATCTCGCCCGCGTGCGAGTGGAGAAGGTGAAAACCCTCTTGCTCAATCCGCACACCCGGATCAGCGAGGCGGCGTTCGACGCCGGGTTTCAGTCGTTGTCCCAGTTCAATCGGGTTTTCCGACGCGTCGCGGGAGAAGCGCCATCGATGTACCGCGAGCGTCTTCACGGGCAGGCGAAGAACAACTGAGACGGCGAGGTGAGGCGTGGATGCCTTTTATATAGGCACTTCGCTCAGGCGCTGACTCCAGGACGGAAAGGCGCACCGCGGTGTACGCCTCGGCATCCGAACCGGATGTCGTCAGAGTAGACGACGTCGTATCCAGAAAAAATATACCGCCAGGCGGACAGGCGGTCCGCCCTTTATTATCAAGCGTTTTATGGCGTGAAGAGGGTGCCGATTAGAATCAACGCGCGACAGCGGGATTATTCAGGGCGCTGGTTGGCGGGATGCCGACCGGGCGCTCGATTTGGCGCGAATAGAGTCGCTCGAGGATCTGCCGTTCCGCTTGGTCAACGATCGATTTCACGGCCGGGAGGGGGAGCTCGGCTTCATCACAAACGATGATCTCGGAGTTCCGCAGTTCGAGGAGAAGCGAGGCTTTGTAGATGATCTTCGATTTGCGGTCGTAATCGCTTTCGAGAGTCAGACGGACGTTGGCCACGAACAGCTCCAGCCGAAAAAGTTTTTCGATCGTCGCGCAGATTTGGGCGCGCAGTTCATCTCGAAGTTTAAAATTGAGGCAGTTGATAAATACTTTGGAGTTCATGAGTGGAACGAAATTGCTGGTTCTGAAAGGTTGGTTGGAAAATTTTTCAGTGGAACGTGACGCAGTATAATAGCGCATCGAGTCGGGTTAGACTGCGCATTTCTTGTCATTCATGTCGTACCTGCTGACTGCGGCGGCGGTGAGGCAGATTTATACAATTAAACAGAAAAATTACCGACGGGCGCAAAGAGACGGGCCGGCGTCGGATCTGTGGGGCGACGTCGCTCTCGCGCCCCGGGACGGGTCGCGCACCTGGGTTGCGAGCGAAGACGCCGCACGGCGCGGCCAGAGCTGCGCAGCATTGAGCAAGATTTGAGAAGAAGGCCCCCTAGTATTCCGCTATTTTATGACGTGCTCACTACCACCCCTCCTTCCCGCCGCCTTCAACGTCTCACTGCGGACGAAGCCGCTGCGCTGATTTCCCACGGGGACACCGTCGGTTTCAGCGGCTTCACCCCTGCCGGCACGCCGAAAGCCATACCGCGCGCGTTGGCCGTCCGGGCCGAGGCCGAACACGAGGTGGGCCGCCCGTTTCAGATCGGCGTGGTGACGGGGGCCTCGACCGGAGCGTCCCTGGACGGTGCTCTTTCAAAGGCGAATGCGATCCTGTTTCGCACGCCGTATCAATCTGACCCGGGCCTGAGAAATCGTATCAACGCCGGGGATACTCGATTCTACGATATGCACCTGAGCATGGTGCCGCAAAATATCCGCTACGGCTTCCTCGGCTCTTTCAAGTGGGCGGTGATCGAGGCCTGCGAAGTGACGGCTGACGGCCGGATCACCTTGACGACCGGGGTGGGCATCGCGCCGACGCTCTGCCGCGTCGCGGACAAACTCTTGATCGAACTGAATCGGCGTCATTCGCCAAAACTTCACGGGCTGCATGATATCTACGAGCCAGCCGATCCGCCCCGGCGACGGGAGATTCCGATTTACTCCGCCTCGGATCGGATCGGCCGGACCCAGATCCAAGTCGATCCGGCAAAGATCGCGGGCATCGTTGAAACCGATTTGAGTGACGACATGATCGGTTTTGAACCGCCGACGCCGATCACCACGCGGATTGCGGAAAACGTCGCCGAGTTTCTGGCGGAGGAGACGCGAACCGGCCGGCTTCCCTCGGAATTCCTGCCCATTCAATCCGGCGTCGGCGATATCGCGAACGCCGTGCTCGGCGCCCTCGGCGACCATCCCGACATCCCCGCTTTCGAGATGTACACCGAGGTCATTCAGGACGCGGTGATTCGTTTGATGCGGGACGGCAAGGTGCGCTTCGCGAGCGGGTGTTCACTGACGGTGAGTCCAGAGGTACTCGCTTATATTTACGAGAACCTGGAGAGCCTCCGGCCCAAGTTGATCCTACGCCCTCAGGAAATTTCCAATCAGCCCGAGGTGGTCCGACGTCTCGGTATCATTTCTATCAATACCGCGATCGAGGCCGATATCATGGGGAACATCAACAGCACCCATATTCTGGGGAAGACGTTGATGAACGGCATCGGTGGCTCGGGCGATTTTACCCGAAATGCTTTTCTTTCGATCTTTACCTGCCCTTCAATCGCACGGGGAGGAAAGATCAGCACCATCGTGCCGCTGGTCAGTCACATGGACCATAGCGAACATTCCGTGCAGGTCATCGTGACGGAGCAAGGCGTGGCGGATTTGCGAGGGAAGGATCCGCATGAACGGGTGAAGCTGATCATCGAGAAATGCGCGCATCCCAGTTTCCGCGAAGATCTGCGGAAATATTGTTCGCTAGCCCGCGGTGGCCACATGCCGCAGGTCTTGGCCAAAGCCTTCGCGATGCACCAGCAGCTCCTCCAGACGGGCGACATGCACGGCGCGAACTGGGAATGAGCAAGGCGGCGAAAAAAAGGCGACAGATCTGGATCCGGATATAGTAACGCCGGACTGAGAATCTGCTTCCGATCATCCTCTGACTTTAGGGTTTGATCCGTGTGAATCCGTGAAATCCGTGGTCAAATTCCTCCGAGTTGGTGTTAGCTGGTGATTTAGAAATCCAACGATCCAATACATTTTCACCACGGATTTCACGGATTCACACCGATCAAGCAGTGATAAGGCGAGGGCGTTCCTGGAACACATCCCGCCTCCGCACCACAGTCTGGAAGCTATATTCCTATTGGTATCAATCTATCGTTCGCTGGAAATCGTGATGATGAAGGGTTGATGAATGCGCGCGGCGACGGAGTGTCCGCGTTTCATGCCCGGCTTGAAACGCCACTTCATCACCGCGGCGGTCGCGATATCATCATAACGCCGGTCGGTGGAATTGAGAACCCGCGCCTCCACGACCTCGCCTTTATTATTCACAATAAACTCGACCATCACGTTAACATCGCCGCCTTCCTGCCGGAGATTCGGTGGAATGTTGGGCGGAGGTTGAAAGATCGGGGTAGGGGCGCGATCCAAGTCGGCCAGATTAAAGATTTCCTTGATCCCTTTTCCTCCGGCTCCGCCGATTCGCACATTGGCCGGGATGGTGGTGAGCTTGGTCCCGGTGATGTTCAGGTTCGGTTGGAGGCTGCGCGGGTCGAAGGCCTGGGTCATCATATTGTCCAGGATCACGGTGGTGGGGATGTCCGCCTGCCGCGGGACATCGACGCCCTCGGGGACCTCAGAGCCTTTGTCGAGATCGGGAATTTCATCGTCGGGTTCGTCCGGCAGCTCCGGCATTTTCACCAGCGTGACGAGCAGAGCCGTTTCGACCGGCTTGGGTCGCTCGATTCGTTTGGTGTTAAAGCCGAAAAGAATCACGGTGTGAACGCCGAGGGAAAACAAGGCGGCCAAAAGCGAGGCCATCTTCCGCCCGCGTTTCGTTTTATAACGCCAGCTCCCGAGCGGAGCCGGAGGAGCGTGGATCATCGTATTGAGGTGAGAACCACACGGGTGATCGTCGTCAGGTTTTGTGCTCTCGGGGAACCAGACCGGCGAGGAGTTGAAGGGGTGGGTGAGCGATGCGTTGCTAATCCTCATAGCTGTATTGTCGCGCAAACCAGGTCGGTTTGCCTCCTGTCGATTGCCAGACACTGCGCATGTTTTGATACGTCGTTTTTACGTTTCAAATGCCGGTGCGCGACGGTGGACGCTTTTCACAAAAACCAATCCCGAGCTCCAAAAAATGTATCCTCGATTTGGACGCGGAGCTGACTTGCGCGGGAGCGCAGTGCCTTCAAGCTCCGGAACCGTGGCCCCGAACGACTATCATTCCCTTTCCAAAGAGGCGCTGGTGACACGCCTGGAGAACTTCGAGCGCGAAGCGTCGGAGTCGCAGCGCGACTTGGTTGTAGCGCTCCGAGAACTACGCGACGTCAAAGCCGCGTTGGACGAACATTCGATCGTGGTCATCACCGATCCGTCGGGAAAAATCACCTACGTGAACGACAAGTTCTGCGCCATCTCGCGCTATTCCCGAGAAGAGCTGATCGGGCAGGATCACCGTATCATCAACTCGGGTTTTCATTCCAAGGAATTTTTCCGCGAGCTCTGGACCACCATCGGTCGGGGCAAGGTCTGGCATGGCGAAATTCGCAATCGCGCGAAGGACGGAACGTATTATTGGGTGGATACGACGATTTTCCCCTTCGTCGACGAAGCGGGCAAGCCGCGGCAATATATCGCCATCCGGACCGATATCACCCGGCGAAAGGCGGACGAGATGGTGTTACAGCAGTTCGCCTCGGATCTGGCGGAAAAAAACAAAGAGCTGGAGACGATTGTCTACACCGTTTCCCACGATCTCCGCTCACCCTTGGTCAATGTCCAGGGCTTCGGAAAGCAGCTCCAGAAGGCCTGCGAGAAAATTCAGACTGCGGTGAGCTCGGCCTCGAACGGTCAGGTGCCGGTAGAGGTGCTGAAGCAGCCGGTCGAAAGCGCCATTCCTCAGGCGCTGAAGTTTATCAACGCCGGGGTGAGCAAAATGGAAATGTTATTGGCCGGCCTGCTCCGCTTCTCGCGCCTCGGTCGGGTGGTGCTCAATATTCAGCCGCTCCGGATGAACCCGATGCTCAACGAGCTGGTGGCAGCGACGAAATTTCAGATGAATGAAGCCAAGGCCGATGTCGTGGTGGAAGCACTACCGGATTGTCTGGGAGATCGCGGCCAGACCAGTCAGGTCTTTGCCAATCTGATCGACAATGCCCTCAAGTATCGCTCGCCCGACCGTCCTCTTTTGATTACGGTGCGCGGACGAAAAGACGAAGACCAGGCGATCTACAGCGTGGCGGACAATGGCATTGGCATACCAGTGGAACATCAGCCTAAAATTTTCGAAATTTTCCACCGCCTGAATCCGACCGGCACGCCGGGCGAGGGGTTGGGGCTGACCATTGCGCAACGCGTGCTCGAGCGGCAAAAGGGCCGGATTTGGGTTGAGAGTAAACCGGGCGTGGGATCGACTTTTTACGTTTCACTTCCCGCTGCACGCACATGACGACACCCGGCACTGGTCAACACCCTCCTGTGATTCTGATCGTCGATGACGATGAAGGGCACGCCATTTTGGTTCAGCAAAACCTCGAGGCCGCTGGACTGAGCAATCGGTTCGAACATTTCACCGACGGCCAGGCGGTTTTGGATTTCTTTTTTCACCACGGCCCGAATCGCCACAGCCAGCCCGGCGAAACGTATTTGATTCTCTTGGACATTCGCATGCCCAAAATCGATGGAATCGAAGTGCTGCGCCAACTGAAATCCGATCCGGAGCTGCACAAGCTGCCGGTCATCGTATTGACCACCACGGACGACTCGCGCGAGGTGGAGCGATGCCATGAATTGGGCTGCAATATCTATATTCAGAAACCGGTGGACTACGATAAATTTGCCGAAGCGATGCGGCGGCTGGGACTGTTCATGTCGCTGCTCTTGGTCCCGCCGGTGAAAGGCTAATTTTTTCTGTGCCCGACTCTGCTCGCAAACCCGTTCTCCTGGTCGTCGACGACGATGAGGGCCTGCTCATCTTGATGGCCGAGGCGTTGCGGAACGAGGGCTACGAGGTGGCTACCGCCGATTCCGGAGAAGGCGCGCTCGCTTGGTTAGCCCAGCGCCCCGCGGATCTGATGTTGCTCGATCTCAAGATGAGAGACGTGGGCGGACCGGCGCTGCTGAAGCGTTTGAAACGGGACGACGCGCCCGTGCCTTTCGTCGTCGTCACCGGCCAGGGCGACGAAAAGGTCGCGGCCGAGGTCATGAAACAGGGCGCGCTCGACTATGTGATGAAGGACACGGGCCTGCTCGACCTTCTGCCCACGGTGGTGAAACGCGCTCTGACCGCGGTCCAACGCGAACGCGAGCTCGCCGCCGCCCAAGCGAGCTTGCGCGAGAGCGAAGCGCGCCTGGCTTGCGCGTTGCGCGCGACCAATGACGGTGTATGGGAATGGCAAATACCGGAACACCGGATTTATTTCTCCGCCCGGTGGAAAGCGATTCTCGGTTATGAGCCGCAGGAAATTCCCGACGATTATAACGAGTGGCAGAAGCGGGTGCATCCGGGCGACCGGGGCCGTCTGACCAAAGCACAGGACGATTTTTTTGCCGGCACCGGCACGATCTTCAGCATCGAATACCGCTTGCGGCACAAGGACGGCGCCTACCGGTGGATCCTGCTCCGCGCGTTTTTGCAGAGAAACGCCCAAGGCAAACCGCTGCGCATGACCGGCGCGGATGCCGATATCACGGAGCAGAAACAGCTCCAGAAGGAAGTGCTGCGGATCAGTGACCGGGAACAGTGGCGTATTGGTCAGGAACTACACGATGGATTGGGCCAACAGCTGACCGCGATCGAGTTGATGTGCGAGTCGCTCCGCGGCGACTTGGCAGATCAGCCGCAGCTCTCCGAGCAAGCGGCGAAAATGGGCGAGTTTTTGCGCCAGGCCATCGCGCAAACGCGGGCGCTTTCGCACGGACTGACTCCCTTCATGTTGGCCGCGGATGGACTGCAGGCCGGGTTGGAAGAGTTGGCTCAGCGGACCGATTCCCTCGGGCGCGCGCGGTGCAAATTTGTTTGTCTCTCTCCCGTGCCGCTGAAGGACAGCGAAGCCGCGGGTCACCTTTTTCGCATTGCCCAGGAAGCATTGAACAACGCGCTGAAACACGCGGCGGCGAGCGAGATCGTGTTGAGCTTGGCGGAGCGGGACGGTGTAGTGGAACTTCGGATAGCGGATAACGGCAAGGGATTGCCGAAGACCGCCCGCCGCCGCGATGGGATGGGCCTGCAAGTCATGCAGCACCGGGCCAATGCGATCGGGGCGGAGTTGAAGATCGAGTCGATTTCCGGCAAAGGCGTGATGGTCAGTTGTCTTCTCCGAAAAAGCTCATGAAGCCCCCGCGTAAATCCTCGTCCGCTGCGGCGAAAAAAAAGTCGGGCGACGTGCTCACTGGCGCCCCCCCGGCCAAGGCGGTCGAAGCCGCTGCGACAAAAAGAGGACTTCTCCTAGTCGACGATCATCCTTTCATGCGCGCCGGCCTCGCTCAACTGATCAACAAGCAGCCCGACGTATTTGTGTGCGGCGAAGCGGGCGATCCAGCCGAGGCGATGCGAGAGCTGGAGCGGCTCAAAGTGGATTTGATCTTAACCGATATCACCATGCCGGGGAGAAGCGGCTTGGAGTTTATCAAAGACGTGCGCGCGGTTTATCCGAGTCTGGCGATCCTAGTCGTCTCGATGCACGACGAGATGCTTTACGCTGAACGCGTGCTTCGAGCGGGAGCGCGCGGTTACATCATGAAGGGCGCGGGTGGAGAAAATCTCCTCCTCGCCATCCGACAGGTGCTGGCCGGTGAAGTTTATATCAGTTCCAAGGTGTCGGCGAAAATCGTCGACGCCTTCTCCGCGCAGAAACCGCGAGGCTCAAATTCCCCGATCGAGAAACTGAGCGACCGCGAATTTGAGGTCTTTCAACTGGTGGGATTGGGAAACAGCACGCGCGACATCGCGGAACGGCTCAACCTCAGCCCCAAGACGGTCGACGTGCATCGCGGAAAAATCAAGGAAAAGCTCCAGCTCAAGGACGTGACCGAACTGGTTCGCTACGCCGTCCGCTGGGTCGAAACCCAGAACCTACAGGCGTAGTTCTCTGAGCCCTACGGAAAAACCGCTTACGTCCCTCCCTCCGTAGCGGCACGGCTTCCGTGCCGAGCTAGCGCGATCTGACCGGCCACGTGATGAGTGACGCCGTGTATCCAACCGCCCCTACACAATCGGACGCCGCCGATAAAACAACAGCCCCGGCGCCGCGAGGCCGACCGCGAGCGCGCCGACGACGAAGAAGGTGCGCAAGCCACTCTGCACCGCGGTCTTCAGCAGCTCGTCGCTGAAGCCGCGCTGGTTCATCTGCACAATCGCGAGCACCGTAGTGTAAGCGGCAATACCGGGAACCATCGGGATCATGGAAGCGACGGTGAAAACCTTCGGGTGCGCGCGGAGCCGCTGAGCCGCGTAGATACCGACAAAACTGACCAGACCAGCCGCGAGCAGCGTCGCCCATTCGAGCGGCATGCCCAGCGCCTGGACGAGGGCGAAACGAGAGCCGTGGCCTAGGGCTCCGCCGATCGCGCAGTAGACCAGGACCTGAGGCGGAACGTTGAACAACATGCCAAAGCCGACCGCGGGGATGGCGGCCAATAACATATCCTGAGCGAGGTCGATGATACTCATATCCAGGCCCACACTTTCCAAACCGTCATCGCGAGGACGATCCCGCCGCAGGTCGACAAAGCGAGGAGCGCCGCGAGGGTTCCGCGCGAGATGCCGGTGTTAATATATCCTTTTACCATATCGGAAACCGAGTTGATCAAGGGCACGCCGGGAACGAGGAGGAGACAGCTCGCGGCCATCGCCACTTTCGGCGTTTCGCCCCAATGATAGATCAGCCCTTGCGCGGCGATAGAGGTCGCGACGAAGGCGGAGACGAAAAAGTTGACCAGCGGGCTGAAGTGGAGGCGGCCGAGCACTTGGCGGAGCGCCATGGCCAACGCGCTGGCGACAAAGGTGAGCGCGCAGCCGGTCCAGTCTGCATGCGTCAACCGAGCGAACGAAGCGCAAGAGAGCCCGATCGCAACGACCACCATCCAACGCGGATAACGAAAGGGAACGATCGCGTTCAGTCGGGCAAAGGCGCTCTCTAGATTAAGCGTGCCCGCTTCGAGATCCAACATCACCCGCTGGGTCTCAATCAGGATATGCATATTGATCCCCTGATCTTCGTTTCGCCCGACCCGCGTGATCGTATCATCGACCGAACTTGCGCTGACGGTCAGCGCGTTGGCCATGATCGCGACGTCGATCCGAGTTGCACCCAAAGCGAGCCCGACGCGTCGGGCCACCGATTCAACCAGGGCGCTCTCGGCGCCGTGTTGCATGAGCTGCAGTCCCGCCTGCAAGCAGAGCCGGTTGATTTCGCGCAGACGAGGCGCTTCAGATCTCATTATTGGATTTCGAGTCTCGGTAGGCAGAGGGATGGTAGGGCTCAAACCACTACGAACGTTCCGCGTACAATTAAAAAGGTTTATAGAGAGCTGGCGCGTTTTCGATCAAGGTGCGCTGGACTGCAATGATACCTTTTCCGTTCCTCTGTCCACCGCGTTTTCCGTCAGGGTGTGAGAATGGCGGCATACGGAACAGAAGGTTTCTAGTTCCCGGTTGGATACGAGGGCGAAGGCGATCTCGGTTTCGGTCGCAATGATATCGCGTTCGGCCACGGTGGTGCAAAGCCCGGCGCGGTTAATTTTTTCCAGCGCCTCATGCAGCGTTTGTTTGAAGCAGGAGAAGTAGGTCTGAAGCGGATTTGATCCGCAGGGACAATAATACGTCACGGGCGAGGTGGACGGTCGCGGCCGCCGACGATTGGGCGGGGAGGTGAGGGCTTTGAAAAATTCCTCGAGCGTCCAGTCCATCAAATGAACCAAGACATCGGGAGCGGCCAGGGGAGAGTGGACAGGCGCTTGGCGAAGAAGCACTTCCCAGCGAGCACGTAATCCTGGCCGCATGGAATAAAGGGTGTGTCGAATACGTTCGTGCATGAGTCTCATCATGCCGATTTGTTAAAAAAGCGCTTTGCGCAGATTGCCCAACTCTCCGCATCTTTTGACGACGGCGAGAGCAGGCCGATGACAAAATATGCGTAGTCCTGGCCAAGCGCCGGAGAGCGACCGGAAGGGGGATAAGCTAGATTGATGGCACAGCAATGCCGCGCCTCGAGGCCGTCCCTCCGAACTCACTCCAGGCAAGGCGAGCTCTTCTCTTTATGTCCATCGTTCCTCTCACCCTCACGATCAGCCTCTGTTTGGTTTTCACCTTCGTGGTTTTTTTTCTGCGCGAGCAGAATCGCAAGCGCTTCGGCAGCTCCGAGAGCGATGCTTTGCTGCCCTTGGCCGATGAAATGCCGTCCCGTATTCGAGCGACGGTTACCGCGCGTGACCTGGATGCCTGAGCCCTGACTTTCACCCCTCATGACGGATCGAAAAGTTACAATCGAGTTCAACGACCGGGTCGTTCGCCAATTCCTCCTCGCCGCCGTCATCTGGGGCGCGGTTGGCATGCTGGTCGGCGTCTTTGTCGCCTCTCAACTGAACTATTGGCGGATGAATTTCAATCTGCCGTGGCTGACCTTCGGCCGATTGCGCCCGTTGCACACCAACGCGGTGATTTTTGCCTTTGTCGGCAACATGATGTTCGCGGGGGTATATTATTCGACCCAGCGTCTGGTCAAAGCCCGCCTCGCTTCCGACCTACTCTCGACTCTGCACTTCTGGGGCTGGCAGGCCATCATCGTCGCGGCGGCGATCACCTTGCCTCTCGGGTTTTCGCGGGGAAAAGAATACGCCGAGTTGATCTGGCCGATCAATATTGCGGTCACCGTCATCTGGGTGGTCTTTGCGGTTAACTTCTTCTGGACCCTCGCGCGGCGGAATGAGCCGAGCCTCTATGTCGCGATTTGGTTTTATATCGCGACGATCGTCACGGTGGCGATGCTCTACATCGTCAATCACCTCTCGATCCCGACCAGCTTCACCCACAGCTATCCGATTTTCAGCGGCGTGCAGGACGCACTGGTCCAGTGGTGGTACGGACACAACGCCGTGGCCTTCTTCCTGACTACGCCGATCCTCGGCATCATGTATTATTTCGTGCCGAAAGCGGCGGAGCGTCCGGTCTATAGTTATCGACTCTCGATCATCCACTTTTGGTCGCTCGTCTTCGTCTATATTTGGGCCGGGCCGCACCATCTTTTGAATACGGCGTTGCCCAACTGGCTGCAGATGCTGGGCATGACCTTTTCGCTCATGCTCTGGGCTCCCTCGTGGGGCGGCATGCTCAACGG
>Ga0070717_10000113_pt1 | contig 63021 bp, 40 predicted proteins | sample LARL113metaG_FD_71366 | JGI IMG/M metagenome (GOLD analysis project Ga0070717, IMG submission 71366) | Corn, switchgrass and miscanthus rhizosphere microbial communities from Kellogg Biological Station, Michigan, USA - LAR L11-3 metaG | ecosystem: Host-associated > Plants > Roots > Rhizosphere ...
TGAAACGTAGATTTTGCCGATCCAAATCGTACTTCGAAGCCAACCTCTGAAACTCCCAATGCGGCACTACTTTCATAATTTGGGAAAAGACAAAACTTCCGGAATGCATCGGCCCATCCACCCCAAAGCCCTCTTTAACTTCAAATCGTGAGCAGGTCTAAAATCACTCAAGAAGCTACCAAGCAATATCTTATAAAATAGGTAATGCGGTTTTTCCGGACAGCATTGGGCGCCGACCCCGGTGAGCCGGGATTGATTCAGCAGACACGTCCGCCATAGCCTCGGGCGACGGCGGAAGGCATCAGATAAAACCAGGCGTCACAGAGGACACAGAGCTCCGACACGGAGGCCACAGAGTCGGAGTCGAGGCATCACCCACGTGCCGTGGCTGCTGCACTGCTTGAGAACAATCCGAAGTAGTCAGTAAACCCGCGACCATTCATCGCCACCAAACACGAACCCACACGAAAGTTTTCCCACGCGCTACCGGCGCCACTGTTGCACCTTCGCACCTTCATACTTTCTCACCTTCGTACTTTTCAGAGGTTGCAGCCGGGGGCGCCGACCCCGGTGAGCCGGGATTGATTCAGCAGACACGTCCGCCATAGCCTCGGGCGACGGCGGAAGGCATCGGATAAAATCAGGCGTCACAGAGGACACTGAGCGCCGACACAGAGGCCACAGAGTCGGAATCGAGGCATCACCCACGTGCCGTGGCTGCTGCACCGCTTGAGAACAATCCGAGGCAGTCCGTAAACCCGCGGCCATTCATCGCCACCAAAACACGAACCCACACGAAAGTTTTCCCACGCGCTACCGGCGCCACTGTTGCACCTTCGCACCTTCAAACTTTCTCACCTTCACACCTTTTGCGTAGCCGGGGGCGCTGACCCCGGTGCCTTCGCCTCCTCCCTACGCCCATGATCCCACGGCGCGGAAGGCGCGCCGCTACGATATAGCGGAGACGCTTCGCTCCCGTACCTACGCCTCCCTTCGCGTCCTTCGTAGCTTCGCGAGACAACCGCCGGTTTGAAACCATGTATTGGCCCGCCGCACACGCGGAAAAAGAAGCGAACACGTCCGCCATAGCCTCGGGCGACGGCGGAAGAAACCACTAATAAACACTTAACCTCACCGGCAATTCGAAGTGCAAGCCAGCGGACAACGCGTACCCATCCGCCCCCCATGGTTGCTGGCACCGAAATCTCAAAGAGACAATCGTCGCCCAACTATTCAAAGTCACGCCGGCGTCCCGCGCCGCAGATTGAGTTCAATGCGGCGCTGACGCGTGGCAGGTCATTTAGGCCGCTGCCGGGGGCGGCGGCTAGGAGATGACGCCCGGTTTCTTGCACCTTGGCATCATCTAAGTGCGGTGATACCTTACCTACGTGAAGATATTTACCGACGTCCTCAAAAGCGTATTCGGAAGCCTTAATGAGAACAAAGTCAGATATCTGGTCGTCGGGGGCCTCGCCGTTGCTGCTCATGGTCATCCTCGCGCTACGGGTGACATTGATATTGTTGTGGCCCTTGCTCCAGAAAATGCGAGGCGGGCCATCGAGGCTCTGAGCAAACTGAATTACAGACCGGCCGTGCCGGTGCGATCTGAACTGTTTGCTGATCGCGAAACGCGTCTGCAGTGGCAGCGCGAAAAAGGTATGTTGGTTTTTCAAATGCGGACGACTGAACCAGGAGACGTGCCTGTCGATCTGTTTATCACTGAGCCGTTCAATTTTGAACAAGTCTTCCCTCAGGCCCTTTTAGTAGAAGTAGCCTCCGGGATCGAGGTGCCCTTTGTCCCCTACGAGACGCTCCTAAAAATGAAAGCCGAAGCGGGCCGTCCAAAGGACCTTGAGGATATCCGCATTTTGCGCCAACTACATGACGCTTAAACCAGCATTCTTGGTATATGAATCACGATCCATTTTCATCTGCATCCTTTGAAGGAGCGGCGCGTAATTCTCAACGGGAGATGATGAAGCTGACACCAGCGCAACGAGTGATCCGAGCAGCGGAATTGTCCGAGGCCGCGCGCATGCTCGCCAAAGCCGGCGAAACCGCCCGAAGGAAAGCAGAGGCGGCTCGTACAGGAAAAAATAGCAGTTGATCGCCCACGGAGGTGTTTGAAGTGAGGCTCGACGCTTGGCGCGCCATAGCCTCGCCGACGCCACTGTTGCACCTTCGCACCTTCAAACTTTCTCACCTTCGTACTTTTCAGAGGTTGTCGCCGGGGGCGCCGACCCCGGTGAGCCGGGATTGATTCAGCAGACACGTCCGCCATAGCCTCGGGCGACGGCGGGAGGCATCGGATAAAACCAGGTGTCACAGAGGACACTGAGCGCCGACACAGAGGCCACAGAGTCGGAGTCGAGGCATCACCCACGTGCCGTGGCTGCTGCACTGCTTGAGAACAATCCGAGGCAGTCAGTAAACCCGCGGCCATTCATCGCCGCCAAATACGAACCCACACGAAAGTTTCCCACGCGCTACCGGCGCCACTGCCGCACCTTCGCACCTTCAAACTTTCTCACCTTCACACCTTTTGCGTAGCCGGGGGCGCTGACCCCGGTGCCTTCGCCTCCTCCCTACGCCCATGATCCCACGGCGCGGAAGCCGCGCCGCTACGATATAGCGAACGCGCTTCGCTCCCGTACCTCCGCCTCCCTTCGCGTCCTTCGTAGCGTCGCGAGACAATCCCTGTATTTGAATAGGTATTACCGCCCCCGGTGCCTCGGTCTCCCGCTACCTCTTCCCTGCCCCGCTACTCGCTAACTTCTTCGTAGACCACCTGCCTCTGCTCCGCGCCCTCTGTATAACGGGTCGAAATCCGGCTCCAACATCGCTACGCTTTCCCGCCCTTCCCGGGGCGGGCTACGTTGAGACTGTAGTTAAGAATGCACTTCGAATGTAGCCCTGCGCGGAAGCGCAGGGACAAAGACATAGAACAGAAAAACACATCCGCCATTTTCGGAGGCTCGAAGGTAGGGCGAGGCGTCCCTGCCGAGCCGCGGTTTGTTCCTGGTTTCCGAGCCACCCGTTATAAGTCAAAAACCAAAGACGCGGCTCGCCGGTGACGCCTCGCCCTACCTTCAGAATAATAAACCTGCGCCGGCGTGGATGACAATATATCCACGCCGGCGCGTAACCTCCCGCCCTAACGATTAATTATTATTATTCTTTGTGCACCGCCGCCGACGAAGACCCCTTGACCAGGTCGATCGCGGCCACGCAATCGACTCGGTTCTTATAGCCTTCGCCGCTGTTGGCGATCTTCCGACCGTTGGCGGCTTCGAGATACCAACGCCACTCGCCGTCGGCATCTTTATAGATGTGGTATTTCATAATAATGATACTATTCCTCTCGCCGGATGATTGTTGATGATCATGACCTCGGAACCCTCCCGGCCTCGGCTTCCTCGGTTTAAAGAAAACTATCCCTCTACCGCTCTCTGAAAAAGCGCACGCTCAGAGCGTCGCTGAATTGTCACTACATTCAAGCAGCCGGCTTGACCACGGTCAGTTCGGCCTGAGGTACCGGCGCAGGATGGAGCACACCGCTGCGACGGGCTTTGCGCGTGCCGGAAGAGACCGCCTTGTACATCGGTCCATCCTCACCTTCATGCGGATCGGCTTTGATGGCGCTGAGCGCACGCTTATATAATTTGAACGAAGCTTCGTCCGCACTATCGCGTTCATTGATGGCCGCCGCCAATTCCGCTTGGGCCGCGGAAACCCGCGTCCGCGCATCGAGGCTGGGCTGAAAGCCTGCCCGGACCTCTCGCAACGAGAGACCGCTGTAGGCCTTCGTCGGATTCAACGCCGTCCAAACTTGGACGAGCGTGTTGATCTGTTCTCCATGCCGCTTTGGGCTGATCATATTAATCTTCATTGTGTGTATCGTAGTTAAGTTTTGTCGCTCCCGCAGAAGTGAACCGCGTCGCATGAACGGGGAAACCTGCCGCCAGGCAGAGCTTCCACCGCTCGCTCCATCTATCACCACCGCTGCAACGACCTCACCGAATATTAAAATAAACCCGTTGTCAATGTTTTCATTTTTAAATCGAGAAACTTTTTGTGTCGGTCCAACGATTTCAGTTTTTCCCACCGGCGACCCGTGCACGCGCAAGTAAAAGGCGTTCTGCGCGCATGCTCCGCGACCACGGGCGCCGGTTTCCGGGCTGCTGCAAAAAACTGCGATAACCTGCGCGTGCCCGCCGTTCATCCCCACGTGCGCAGAAAACCGGCGCGGATTTTTTCTGGCGCGCGCGCATTTTATTTTCCCCGCGCAACGAAATTGCGATCACCCCCGGAAAAACCTGCGCACGCGCAAGTGAAAAGCGATCACCCCCGCAAATTATTTTGCGCGCGCACCTGAAACGTAGCCCGCTGCGGGAGCAGCGGGACCTCCGCGGTACGGCGAGATCTCCTCCTCGACATGCTCGTGACCTTGAGCGGAGTCGAAACGGGAGCGAGCCAGGCAGCTACGCCGTAGCCGAAGCACTTCGCTTCCGTAAACCCGTGGCCATTCATCGCCACCAAACACGAATCCACACGAAATATCCCAATGCACCTCAGGCGTCGCTGCCGCACCTTCGCACCTTCAAACTTTCTCACCTTCGCACTTTTCAGAGGTTGTAGCCGGGGGCGCTGACCCCGGGGCCTATCCCTCTCCGCTCCGCTTTTGCGTCCCTCCCGAACCGCGCAGCAGCCACGGCACGTGGGTGCTGCTCTCTGCTCCGTGACCTCTGTGTCAGCCTTCCGTGCGCTCTGTGTAATGGATCGAATCAGATCTTATTCCCGCTAAAGCCCCGATACGATCGGCCGATAGAGGGAGAATGAACCTGCTGCGGGCGGAGCATTTTCTGAAGACTGAGATGCGGAGTTGTCGTGTGCTGGGTACGTTTTGTGGGCAACTCCGTCGGAATCCCCATAGTTAACCGGCTGGATCAAACGCACTCCGGAATTACTGTCACCACGAAACCAATACTCGACCTCATTGCTCCCTTGCTCAATCAACGCTGCCGGGAGGTGAGAATTGATTCACTACACGATTGTGTTGAGGTGCAACTACCTGACAGATCTTTCCCAGCTCTGATATGTCTAACCCATTCTTCGAGCACCCGATTCTCAATTCTCCTTACGAGTCGCCCACCAAACATTGGGAGCTAGATCCGCAAGGCCAACCTACCCAGCAGATCATCGAGAAACGTCGGCGTGCAGAGTTCATCACCCCCATCCCCAAACCCAAAAAACGGAGAGGCGGGTCGGTTACCCAAGAAAAATTAGTTTTCGACGAGGGCAAAGGGATCTCAACAGCGAAGCAGCAGTATGACGCAACATCTGTCGTCAATGAAGTTCGCTCGCACGTCGATCAGTGGCGTGGGCTTCGACCAAATTTGTGGCAGGTGACACCAGAAACAGCCCGGCTTCTTCAGCACTGGCGTCACCACAAGTTCAGCGGAGTTCGTCCCTTTTTCTGCCAAATAGAAGCGGTGGAAACGGCCATTTGGATGAATGAGGTCGCTCCCAACATCGCTAGCGGAAAACGAATTTTGGAATTACTCGCGGCTGCAAATCGAGAAGCAAATCCGCAGATCAATCGGCTCGCCCTCAAGCTCGCGACGGGCGCTGGCAAAACGACGGTCATGGCGATGCTCATCGCCTGGCAGACAATCAACGCGGTCCGTCGGCCGAACAGCAAAAACTTCTCGCGCGGATTCCTGGTTGTCGCACCAGGCCTCACTATCAAAGACCGCCTACGCGTTCTTCAGCCTTACGATCCGGACAGCTATTACAGGGATCGCGAATTAGTCCCGCAAGAGATGCTAGAGGATCTCCAGCGCGCGAAAATAGTGATTACCAATTTCCACGCCTTCAAATTAAGGGAGCGTGTCGAACTTTCTTCCGGCGGACGCGCCTTGCTTCAAGGCCGGGGGGGCGACGAGCTCAACACGCTCGAAACCGAGGGTCAGATGATCCAGCGCGTCATGCCGGACCTCATGGGCCTGAAAAACGTCGTCGTGCTCAATGACGAGGCGCACCACTGCTACCGTGAAAAGCCGCCGGAAGAGGACGACGATGACCTGAAAGGAGAAGACAAGAAGGAGGCCGAAAAGAACAACGAGGCTGCCCGTCTCTGGATTTCCGGATTGGAGGCGGTGAATCGAAAACTCGGCGTGATTCGCGTGATGGACCTCTCCGCAACGCCTTTTTTCCTTCGTGGTTCGGGCTACGCCGAGGGCACTCTCTTCCCATGGACCGCGAGCGATTTTTCGCTCATGGACGCCATCGAGTGCGGCATCGTGAAACTCCCGCGCGTGCCCGTCGCTGAGAATATCACGGGCAAGGAAATGCCGATGTTTCGTGACCTCTGGGAAAACCTGAAAGAGGCAAAACCAAGTCTGCCAAGGGCGGGCCGGTCCAAGGGCGAACAACTCGATCCGCTCCAACTCCCAACGATTCTCCTGACTGCAATCCAAGCGCTCTACGGACACTACGAGAAGACATTCAGGCTCTGGCAGGAGAAGGGCATCAAAGTCCCGCCGTGTTTCATTATCGTTTGCCAGAACACGGCCATTTCGAAGCTGGTGTACGACTACATCTCTGGTTTCTACCGCAAGAGCGAAGACGGCACATCGAAGCTGGAGCACGGGCGACTGCCTCTGTTCAGCAACTTCGACGAGACCACCGGCAATCCACTACCCCGGCCCATCACACTCTTGATCGACAGCGAGCAACTTGAGGCCGGCGACGCGCTTGACGACAACTTCCGTGAAATCGCGGCCGACGAGATCGAGCGCTTCCGACGAGAAATAGTCGAACGAACCGGTGACGCGCAGGCCGGGGCCAACCTCGCCGATCAGGAATTGCTTCGCGAGGTCATGAACACCGTTGGCAAGGCGGGCACCCTCGGCGGTTCAATCCGCTGTGTCGTCTCCGTGTCCATGCTGACCGAAGGATGGGACGCGAACACCGTCACGCACGTGCTCGGCATTCGCGCGTTCGGCACCCAGCTCCTTTGCGAACAGGTCATCGGCCGCGCTCTTCGCCGCCAGTCCTACGAGCTGAATGAAGAGGGCCTGTTCAATGTCGAATATGCCGACATCTTCGGCATCCCGTTCAATTTCACGGCCAAGCCCGTGGTTGCTCCGCCGCAGCCGCCGCGTGAGACCGTCGCCGTCAAAGCGATGCGCCCGGACCGCGACGCTCTCGAAATCCGCTTCCCTCGCGTCGTCGGCTACCGCGTGGAGTTGCCCCAGGAGCGCCTGCATGCCGAGTTCAACGACGAATCCACGCTGGAGCTGACTCCCGATCTCGTCGGTCCGTCGAAGACCCTGAATTCCGGCATCATCGGCGAAGGCGCTGAGTTGGGCTTGGAGCACCTTGGAGACATGCGCCCGTCTACGCTGCTCTTCCACCTCACGCAACGACTCCTGTATAACAAATTCCGAGATAGGGGCGAGGAACCAGAACTTCATCTGTTTGGCCAGCTCAAGCGGATCACGAAGCAATGGATCGACGGCTACTTGGTCTGCAAAGGCGACACCTATCCGGCGCTCCTCATGGATCATCACTTGGGAAACTTGGCTTGCGAGAAGATCGCGGCCGGTATCACCCGGGCATTTCTTGGCGAACGTCCGATCAAGGCGTTGCTCGATGCCTACAACCCCACCGGTTCGTCCGCTCACGTCCGGTTCAATACCTCGCGACCGGACCGTTGGGAAACCAGCTCCAAGCGGTGCCACGTCAACTGGGTTGTGCTCGATAGTGATTGGGAGGCTGAGTTCTGCCGCGTGGCGGAGTCGCATCCAAAGGTTCGTGCCTACGTCAAGAATCACAATCTCGGTCTCGAGGTGCCGTATCGCTACGGCACGGAGAACCGAAAATACTTCCCCGATTTCGTCGTCCGCGTAGACGACGGACGGCCTCCGCGTGCGGATGGCTCACCCGACCTGCTCAACCTAATCGTTGAGATCAAAGGTTATCGCCGTGAGGACGCGAAGGAGAAGAAAGCGACGATGGATACCTACTGGATTCCCGGTGTGAACCACCTCGAACGTTACGGACGTTGGGCTTTCGCAGAGTTCACCGAGATCTACCAGATTGAGTCTGATTTCTCCGCGCGCGTAACCCAATCCTTCGATGAATTGATTTCCAGAGTAGTCGATTCACCGTTAGAGAGTGCGGCACGCGTAACACGATCGCAACTACGCGAGAAGAAACTTGCCCAGACTTTGGGTGGCAATCCTCAATGGTTGCGGGTCGGAAAGGATATTTTCGAGACGCTGGATCGGTCACCCACACACTCCCTGCAGCTTAGTGATTTGATTTCCATTGGCAAAAGCAGGCAGTGTTCGATCGGCGATATTCTTGGTATCGTCGGAATCCTTTCTACTCAAACCACTGGTTTACTCCACATGGAGCTGCGGTCTTCCGTAACCGAACGTCCCATACCCGCAGAAGCGTTTACCGCAAAATTGCGTGCTTGGTGGCGCGACAAAACTTTTTCAGAGGAAGAGTGGCAAACGTGGGCCGGTGGCGTCGCTGTTAGTTGGGTCTCATGGGCTAAAACAGGAGGCCAAGCGTGAGTGCTTCAATAAACAGCGCCGCAGGCTTGATCACTGAGATCAGAAAAAAAGCCCCCGAATACATCGATCTGCTGACAGCAAAAACCGACGATGATTTCGACAAGGCGTTCGACGCTGTACTAGGTCCAGTGATTGCGCGAATGGAGGAAAACAAAGTCAACTTCGCCTCACTCGATGAAGTAGGGCTCACGGCCGTTTTGTGCACCGGCTTGTCCGTTCCTGGCGTAACCGCGTCAGCTGAGAAGCACTCGAACGGACATGTGGATTTGACGATTGAGGCGAATCACTGCGTGCCCGTGCGAAAGAAGCTTGGTGAAGCCAAGATCTGGAACGGATATGAATATCATGTATCGGGCCTCGCACAATTGATCGAGCGCTATTCGACCGGTCGGGAAACGAGCGGTCTTCTCATCATTTATTTCCAGAAACATAGCGGCATCGACATGCTGATCCGACGCCTTCGCGAAGAAATGGACGATAAACTGCCATGCAGGCAGCAAGGGGAAGCCGTAGATCATGTACACAAGTGGTCTTTCCGCTCTTCCCACTCTCACGACAGCGGCATCGCACTCCAGATAAGCCATGTGGGCTGCAATATGTACGTAGCACCAGCCGCCGGTAAGAAGTAACCCACCCACTCATATTCTATGGCCAAGAAAGCCTCCACTCCCAAGACCATCGAGACTCTGAAGCACGGTGACGCCAAACGGAAGAACATCCCCACGGCAGAGCATCAGTCTGTGCTCAAGCAGGAGGAGTCTGAATCGATCCAGGTGCCTTATAAGCGTCGTAACCGAGACCTAGATCCTCAACTCGTCTGGCGCGGCAAGGATGAGCAGGACTGGAGCGACCTCGTCATCCACGCACCACCGCTTTATATTCAGGAGAAGATTCACCCCAAGGTTTTGGTGGATGATTTGCTCGCACGGACGAAGGCGGACAAGAAGACTGCCGAAGCTCAGATCGACTTGTTTGCGGATTTCAACGGCGTGCCAGAGGGCGCTGACAAGACTGAGTTCTATCAGCACGACCAGCACTGGAGCAATCGCATGATCCTCGGTGATTCACTCCAGGTCATGGCCTCGTTGGCAGAGCGCGAAGGACTGCGCGGAAAAGTACAGTGCATCTATTTCGATCCTCCCTACGGCATCAAATTCAACAGCAACTTCCAATGGTCCACCACCAGCCGCGACGTGTCAGATGGCAAAGCCGACCAAATCACCCGTGAACCCGAGCAGGTCAAAGCCTTCCGCGATACCTGGCGCGACGGTATCCACAGCTACCTAACCTACCTGCGGGACCGGCTCACTGTTGCTCGTGATCTACTAACGGATTCGGGCTCTATCTTTGTGCAAATTGGCGATGAGAACGTCCATCACGTCCGAGCAGTAATGGAAGAAATTTTTGGTTCAATCAACTTCCTCAGCCTGATCTGCGTCCAGACAACCACGGGCTTTAAGGCTAAGTATATTGGGAACATCGCCGATTACGTGATCTGGTTCGCAAAGGACAAAACGAAAGGCAAATCGAGGCCGCCGCTATATCGAAAGGAATTTGAGCTTGGAGAGGGAAACGCACGCTGGTTGCTGCTGAACGACTTCTCTTATCGCGGCGTGACCGCTGCGGAGAAGCGGCACGAAAAACCTTTTCCTGAGGGCGCGCTGCCCTACAAACCCGACAACATTATTTCCCAAGGGAGAGCAAAGACCCCACAGCCGTTCGAGTTCCAAGGCAAAACCTATGACAGTTGGTCCAAGAACTCACATTGGAAAGCGTCTTGGCCAGTAGGTATGACGCGCCTCGGGCGAGCGAACCGGATTCACGTGGCAGAAAACTCAATTCAATATGTTCGCTTCCACACTGATTTCGATGCAGGGGTGCACGGTAATGTCTGGACGGACACCGGCTCTGGAAATTTTACCGACGACAAGGTGTACATTGTTCAAACAAACGCAAAGGTGATCGAGCGGTGTCTGCTAATGGCCACCGACCCCGGCGATCTCGTGCTCGACCCTACCTGCGGTTCTGGCACCACTGCATATGTTGCAGAGCAATGGGGCCGCCGTTGGATCACGATCGACACCTCGCGCGTATCGTTGGCGCTGGCCCGGGCCCGCATCATGGGTGCGCGTTATCCGTTTTACCTGCTGGCCGATTCCCGTGAGGGGCAACTCAAGGAGGCCGAAGTCACCCGGATCACACCAAGTTCGCAACCCGTGCAGGAAAACATCCGGCACGGCTTCGTCTATGAGCGTGTGCCGCACATCATGCTGGAAACCATCGCCAACAACATGGAGATCGATGTCATCTGGGAGCAGTGGCAGCCGAAACTGGAGCCCTTGCGCGAAAGGCTTAATGCCAGCCTAAAGAAGTCTTGGCGAGAATGGGAGATTCCTCGCCAGCAGGAGTCCGGTTGGTCGGCCACTGCCAAACAAGTTCACTCCGACTGGTGGCAGGCCCGTATCGCCCGGCAAAAGGAGATTGACGCGTCAATCGCTTCCAAAGCCGAGTCAGAGTATCTCTACGATAAGCCCTACGAGGATAAAAAGAAGGTCCGAGTCGCCGGTCCCTTCACGGTCGAGAGCTTGTCTCCCCACCGCGTACTCGGCGTCAATGAAAACGACGAACTGATCGATCCACTGGCCGTGAAGGAGGACAAGCCTGGGTTTAGCGCAGAGAGGAATTTCGAGCAGATAATCCTCGATAATCTCAAGACCGCCGGCGTGCATCAGGCGCACAAAGAGGACCGCATCACGTTTACGTCACTCGCGCCATGGCCGGGTGAGTATGTCTGTGCCGAGGGTCGCTACCAGGAAGGCGGCACGGAAAAACGCGCAGGCGTCTTCATCGGCCCCGAGTTTGGCACCGTTGCGCGTCCTGATTTGGTGAAAGCCGCTCGCGAAGCCGGCGACGCCGGCTTCGACGTGCTCATCGCCTGCGCCTTCAACTACGAGGCGCACGCCACCGAGTTCAGCAAGCTAGGCCGCGTCCCCATTCTGAAGGCGCGGATGAACGCCGACCTCCACATGGCTGAAGACCTGAAGAACACCGGCAAGGGCAACCTCTTCGTTATCTTCGGAGAGCCCGACATCGACCTGATCACCGAGAAGGAGGGACGCCTGCGAGTAAAAGTGAATGGGGTCGACGTATTCAAACCCCAGCTCGGAAAAGTCGAGTCCAGCAGCACCGACGAAATCGCCTGCTGGTTTATAGATACCGACTACAACGAAGAGAGCTTCTTCGTCCGTCACGCCTACTTCCTCGGCCAGAACGATCCATACGGGTCGCTCAAGACAACGCTCAAGGCCGAGATCAACGCCGAAGCATGGGAAACATTGAAGAGCGCCGTCTCACGCCCCTTCGACAAACCTAAGTCCGGCCGCATCGCCGTCAAAGTCATCAACCACCTGGGCGACGAGGTAATGAAGGTCTTCCGAGTTTAGGCCATGAAACTGGAAAGTATAAAGGTAGTTGGATTTAAGCGGATCAAATCTCTCGATCTCGCACTCGCTGATGTTAACATCTTAGTAGGCGTAAACGGCTGCGGGAAATCGTCGTTCTTACAAGCGACGCACTTTGCAGCATGCATAATTCGGCAAGCTGGTCGTGTTGATAAGGGATCTACAGTTAGTATCGAGGAGCTAGACTACCTACCGACCAATGCTTATAAAAAGCTCTCCCATAAAGGTGAATGGGGTAATAAAGCAGGAAGCCCGTCCTCCAAGATATCGTTCAAGTTCTCGGACGCAGCCGGCGCCTTCACGGCGGAGTGCGAGCTGAGATCCGCGCGCAATGCTGGCATAACGATTAGCGGTAGCGTTCCCGTAGAACTCACTGACACGTTGCGGAAAAAGCTGAAATTTTTCTCCACCTATATACCAGGCATCTCAGGAATCCCAAACAAGGAGGAGAAAAAATCTAAGAAGGTTGTTCTAAAATCGTGCTCCTTCGGAGATTCCAACATCATCCTCCGCAATGTTCTTTTGCTCCTATGCGAACAAAACAAGGATAACCTCACTAGAATTCAGAATTGGATCAAAAAAACCGCGGATATCGATTTGATTATAGATGTCCATCACGAGGATGAGAAAGACCTCACCATCGACTGCTGGATTACATTCGGTAATGACTCTCGGCCACTAGAGCTCGTCGGAGCTGGGCACCTCCAACTGATTCAAATCTTCGCTTACGCCCTCCTGTTCCGCCCAGGCGCGCTATTGATTGACGAGCCGGACATACACCTGCACCCCAGTGTGCAGGAACGGCTTTGCGCTGTACTTTCGGAAATGGCCCAAGAGCTGAATATGCGTGTAATTATGACCACGCATTCTCCGTTTGTGCTAAGAGGGGCGCCTATTAATTCAAATGTTTACTGGATCAAGGACGGCAGCATCGAATCTACGGAGCGAAAAACTGTGGAGCTCGCGCTTGGTTGGGGAGCATTCGGAAAAAAAGTGATTATCATCTCTGAGGATAGTGAAACGGCATTCCTCAAGAAGATCGTATCCCAATGGGAAAACTTGGCGCGGCACGTTACTTTCTTCCCGACGACTGGATATAAATCTCTTCCGTCTTCTAAGCAGGCATCCGAGATTGCAGCATCGCTAGGGAACAAGTTCCAGATTCTCGTTCATCGTGACCGTGACTCTCTCACCGATGAGGAAGCCTCAGCACTTCAAAAGGAATACTCGGCTGAAGGCATCACACTATGGCTTCCTGAACAATCCGATATCGAGGCCTATTTTTGCGACTCGAGCTATATTTCCGATTTGAGCGGATGCACACAATTCGAAGCTCAGAGCTATATCGATACGGTGCTCCAAAAGAATTCCGTACCGATTTACGATCAGTTCGAAAAACAACGAGCTGCTCATAATGAGAAACTACACCCAAAGGGCGGCAGTCCAACCAACGAGGATGTCTGGAAGGCCTTCCAGGTGCGGGGCCTAAAAGGCGCAAAGGGAAAGTATGTCTTCAACCAGTTAAAGAATCAGATTCCGGGAAGTAAGTTTTCACCCGAATCAGTTCTCAGCCACGCTGCGAAGATCGAACTGGCACCAACTCTTCGCCTCACGCTCGAGACAGCGGTAGTAAAGTGATATGCAATTTCGAATCGCCGACACCTTCACCGACAGCCTTGCCCGTCTTACTGGGGAGGAACAGAAAGCGGCCAAGACGACGGCGTTCGATTTGCAGATGAATCCGGCGAATCCGGGGATGAATTTCCACAAGATCGATCATTCTAAGGATAAGAATTTCTGGTCGGTGAGGGTGAGTTCAGATATCCGTCTGATCGTTCACAAGTCTCCGGGAAGTCTGCTGCTATGCTATGTAGATCATCACGACAAGGCCTACGCATGGGCGGAGCGGCGACGTCTTGAAACTCATCCAAAGACCGGCGCAGCCCAGATGGTGGAGCTTCGCGAAACGGTAAAGGAGATTGTCGTTCCGAAGTATGTCCAATCGCCCGCTCCGAGTCCTGCGAAGAAGGCCAAGCCCCAACCGCTCTTCGCCAGCTTTAATGACGACGAATTACTCAGCTTTGGCGTGCCTAGAGGATGGCTGAACGACGTCAGATCAGCCACGGAAGAGTCGCTGCTTGTAGTTGCCGAATACCTACCCAGTGAAGCAGCCGAGGCACTGCTCGAGCTTGCCACCGGCGGGAGACCACGCGCTTCGGGGAGTGCGTTAGCCACCGCAAATCCATTCGAACATCCCGATGCGCAGCGCCGGTTCCGAGTCATGGCAAACGTGGACGAACTCAGGCAGGCGCTCGAGTATCCATGGGACAAGTGGACGGTGTTTCTTCACCCCGAACAGCGCCAGATGGTCGAACGAGTCTACAACGGCCCTGCTCGTGTTGCGGGTTCAGCCGGTACTGGAAAAACCATTGTGGCGCTTCACCGCGCGGTCCATCTAGCTAAGGCCAATCCGGACTCGAGAGTCTTACTCACTACTTTCTCTGACACGCTCGCCAACGCGCTGCACACAAAGCTCAAACGGCTTGTTGGAAGCCAGCCTAGGCTGGCAGACAGAATTGACGTAGCATCCCTCGATGCGATCGCTCAACGGCTTCACCGGTCGTTGGTCGGTCCAGTAAAGTTGATTTCGCAAGCGGAGTTGAAGACTCTGATACTGACGGCGTCTCAATCCGTAGTAGGGCACAAATTCACTCTTCGTTTTCTGCTATCGGAATGGGATCAGGTCGTCGATGCGTGGCAGTTAGCAAATTGGGATGCTTATCGCGATGTTGCCCGACTTGGTCGCAAAACGCGTTTGCCCGAGTCACAGCGAAAAATCCTGTGGTCGATTATGGATCTCGTGCGCACGCGCATCGCAGCCAGTGGAGCAGTCACACCTGCCACTCTATTTACGAGAGCGGCAGTTGCTATTAGTAAGGCAAAGAACCCGCCATTTGACTTTGCCGTGGTAGATGAGGCCCAGGACATTGCGGTGCCACATCTTCGATTCCTCTCAGCTTTCGCCAAACGCGAGGACGCGCTGTTCTTTGCGGGCGATCTTGGTCAGCGGATCTTCCAAACACCATTCTCGTGGAAGGCTCTCGGAGTAGATGTCCGTGGACGCTCGCGCACCCTTCGCGTCAACTATCGGACATCCCACCAAATCAGAACTCACTCCGACCGCTTACTCGGTAGAGAATTCACCGACGTGGATGGAAACAAGGAGGGCCGGAGCGAGACGGTATCCGTTTTCAATGGACCACCGCCCACGGTCCGCATCTTTAAGACTGAGTCGGAGGAGTCTAAACATGTGGGCGGTTGGATTCGAGCTCGGATTACCGACGGGCTAGCACCCCAGGAGATTGCAGTCTTTGTTCGCTCGACAGAACAGCTAGGGCGGGCCGAAGCGGCTCTGCGCGAAGCAAAGATCGACTACCAGATTCTCGATGATCGCGTCGATGTATTGTCAGGACGCGCGGCGCTCTGCACCATGCACCTCGCGAAAGGTCTAGAATTCCGAGCAGTGGCCGTGGTGGGCTGCGATGACGAGGTGATCCCGCTTCAAGACCGTATCGAATCGGTGGGAGACACCGGCGATCTTCAGGAAGTGTACGATACCGAACGGCACTTGCTTTACGTCGCGTGCACGCGGGCGCGTGACTATCTTCTGATCACAAGCACGGAGCCGGCCTCTGACTTTTTGGACGACTTACGCGCCCTTTAGCTTCTTTTCCTGGAAGACAATTTCGGGACGGAACACACCACGATCACATCTCGTCCAGCGGCACTTAGAAGGAGGTAAACCCACTCTAAAAACCCGGAATTCTGCCAGGTTTACTCGGCACCCGAGCCTTACTTGACTCTCTAGTCAGGTATCCTCTGAGGCGAGCGATAGATAAGCGCGCGGTGATTTGATATATTGTCTTCATTGATATGAACGACAAAAAATCGATTAGCAACGCCGTCTTTCTTCGAGAGGCTTTTACCACGGAGCAGGAATGCTTGGTAGCCAAATTGAAATCATCGCGCCGCATTTCGCACGCAGGAGACCGTGGGGAAGTGAACGAGCAGCACTTCGTCGACTTTCTAAGAAAGTATCTGCCCAACCGTTACACCGTAGAGAAAGCTATCGTACTCAGCAGTGACGGCGAAGTCAGTGACTCGATCGATATAGTTGTATTCGACCGACAATACACACCTACCCTGCTGGATAATGACAAACACCGCTATATCCCGGCCGAAGCGGTATACGCTATTTTCGAATGCAAGCCGACCATCGATAAGGCATATCTTGAATACGCCTCAGCCAAGGCTGCGTCGGTTAGACGTCTGAAACGTACCTCCGTTGAAATTCATCACGCGGGTGGCGTTTATCCGGCTAAGAAGCTTTTTGAAATTGTGGCTGGTATCCTGGCCATCGATGTAGATTGGAGTGACGGTTTCGGTGAAGCGTTTCGTCGAACGCATCAAACGTTGTTGAGCGACGGTGCTGTCGACTGCGGATTCGCAGCGACCGGTGCGAGCTTCGACACATTTGACGAGTCTAGGGCTTACACGCTCGGGCCGTCCCAGAATGCACTCGCGCACTTTGCGTTTCGCCTGCTTTGGAAGCTGCAATCTCTGGCCACAGTTCCAGCTGTAAACTGGATGGCGTATGCAAATCAGCTTTCTAATTCCAACCGTGGAGGGCGCGAACATGTTTAATTACAACGAACAGATCGGTGCATATGAAGCCGATTGCGTGAATTTACCACATCAGGTAAAAGAAAAACTACGTGGCCATCGAGAGGCCAACCGGAATCGTCTTAAGAGAAATCTCCCGGATCACATCCGCATAAACGAGGATCATTTTATTTCGCAGGGATCAATGGCGATTGGAACGGCAGTACAAGAGGAAGAAAATGCCCACGACATAGATGATGGGGTCTGGTTTTACCTAGAAGATCTTAGGAAATCGGATGGAATGGCGCTCAGTGCGCGGGAGACGCAGATCATGGTTCGCGATGCTCTCGAAGATCCTAATTTCAACAAACAACCGGAGCTTCACAACAACTGCGTTCGAGTATTCTATGCAGAGGGGCACCACGTGGACATCCCCTGTTACCGAAAAATTGCTGCAGACACCGAGAGCGAGCGACAAGAGCTAGCAGGCGCAAATGGGTTTTCGAATTCTGACCCGACCGAAATAAATAAATGGTTTATCGATCGTGTAGAATCACTAAATACGCAAAGAGAGGGGGCCGGCTCTCAGCTTCGGGTTATGGTACGTTTGCTCAAACGGTTTGCCAGAAGTCGGGGCAAGAACTGGGACATGCCGAATGGGCTCAAACTCACAATGTTAGTCGAGGAGTGCGCCCCTAGTATATACAGCCGCGATGATGAAGCATTCTATTGGTTGCTGTCCGCCCTCAGGTCACGCCTTAGCCTCAGCTTGGAGGTAGAAAACCAAGCTCAAAAAAAGAATCCTCGTGATAAACTCACGAAGTCCGCAAACGACGCCAACATGGTTGAGTTGCTCGACCATGTTTCTGAAGCGATAGATAAATTACTTGTGCTGCACGATCCTGCATGCAAACGAGAACAGGCGCGTAAGGCATGGGACTGGGTGTTTAACACTTTGGGTTATTTCGAAGCTTTTGATAAAGATGCCTCTAAGACTCGAGCACTGTACACCAAAGCGACACTCGTTAATGCCGGCCTGGCATTTACAATGTCATCTGGCGGGGTGACAGCCTCTGGACTTTCTTCTGCAGTGGCAAATCTACCACACAAATTTTATGGTGATGATTCCGCCGAATAATGCAGAACTGTATCGCAAAGCGCTCTTCGAGCAGACCTTGATCAGACGGCATTTTCCATTTCTCGAAACCCGTATCACCGGATTAGCTTTGATATGTCGCGGCAGCGTGAAGCCTACCGAGCAAAGCGGGCGCTACAAGATTGAGATAGTCCACACCGGCGTCGCAGCGCCTCAGGTTCGAATCCTTAATCCCACCATTGAGTTTAGCTCAGAAATACACATGTATCGGAACGGAACGCTTTGCCTATACGATTGGCGAGAGCAGCCGTGGCAGAGAAATTGGCGATTGCATGAGACGGTGATCCCTTGGACCGCGGAATGGCTGGTGTTTTATGAACTTTTCCTGCTCACGGGTAGATGGCTAGGTAAGGCCGCTGAGCATGGTGAACCAAAAGCCTAAATAACGAATTAATTTCAGCGTAGGAATATACATCCTAAGCTTCACACTAAAAACGAAAGAGATACTAGCCTACTTTATGAGTATATCATTGTCAGATCTCACGGCGGTCGCCTCGGGGACTGCGCTATTGCTTGCAATCAAGCGTGCATTGGAGATTCAAATTACATTATTCTCGTGGCGAACAACGATTTTCTACAAGACACGATTACGAGATCTGGAAGATGCTATCTCGCATGTTTCCCCAGTGCGTGTAGACGCGTATAAGAGCCTTATCGAGAGCAGAGTGTTTAAGTTCCTTTTTGGATTCTGCCCCAGTATTCCGATCCAAAACGCTATTCACCATGCTCTCAAGGAAGGCACGTTGTCTGAGTCAGAAGTAAAAATACTTAAGGGAAAAATCGTTTTGGATCAGGCAAATCTGGCGGTTAAAGTTGGGAAGCTAGATATAGTGTTCGCAGTAATTTTTCTCCTGCTCTTTTTCGTTGCTGTGGCGACGCCTATCATCTTCCTCCATCAGATCAATCCCCAGGAACTTGTGCCGGTACGCACAAAAATTATATTCGGATGCCTACTAGCGACTCTGTGGACAATTGGTATTAAGTGCCTCAGAGAGTTTGTCGAAGCCAGTGAAGCATTTAGGGTTTCAAAAAAATTGCGAGAATTCGCCAAGTTGAAAAAATCAACCCGCAACTCTGAGAGTTCCATGTCATCCTATCTAACGCAAACGGTCGGTTGAACGAAAAGCCCGTCTTACGGGGTCACGTTCAAAGTATTTGAAAAGGGTTGGTGTGCTAAAGGATAGCGGCAGGGGCCTGTGGGACGGAGTCGGTCGCGAGCGATTGAAATCCCTCAACTCATTAACCGATTATCTTCTCCCTCCCGACGTATTCAAAAGATCGATTTAAAGATTCGTAACCTGATCGGTTGAAACCGGCACGGACCGACAAACCGGAGAAAGATTGAGAGAATGAAGTATGAGAAAGAGCGATACACAAAGGGTGCGAAGGTGAGAAGGTGCGAAAGTGCGAAGGTGCGAGTGTGGCGCTGGCGCGCATGAGTGGGACTTGAAGATCGGGTCGTCTCGTTCTCTTACTCTTGCTCGTTCTCTCAAAAAGGGATTGAGGGTGGAGCGTGACCTCCCGGCGCGCTAAGTCTTTTCTGTATTCAGTCCAGCCGGACACGCTGTGTCCGCCTGAATCGGATACAGCAAACACGGCTCGTCAGGGACGACTCGCCCTACCCTCGAACATCCCCGCTGCTCCCGCAGCGGGTTAGGGCCTGTCCAACGGGGTCAGGTTTCAAGTATTTGAATCGGGGGCATATATCAAATGATAGCGGCACGGTTTAGCGAGATGGAGTCGGTCGCGAGCGATTGAAATTCCCCAAAAGGCAGGGCGAGACGCTTGGCGCGCCATAGCCTCCGGCGACGGCGGGTCCCTGGCGAGCCGCGGTTTGATCCGCATTTCCTCAGACAGGTTTGTATTCACAGTAAAATACACGGCTCGGCGGGGACGCACTCGCCCTACCCTCGGACGGCGTAATCAGAGGATGAAGTAAGAGAAAGAGCGATACTCCATCCTCAATCCTCGGGAGGGTCACAGGGGTCCGGTTTCACCATTCACCTTCCGGTCCGCGTAACTATGTGATGAATACATCGCGCCGAATCCGAGGTAGGGCGGTCACTCCGTTGACCGCCGATGGCTGAACGGCGGGGATGCCAGTCCTACAGGGCCAGATTTCAAGTATTTGAATGGGGGGTACGCGGCCAAATCATCGCGGTAGGTTCAGAATCAGCATGGATGATTGCTGCCAAAATACACGGCTCGGCGGGGACGCACTCGCCCTACCCTCGGACGACGTAATCAGAGAATGAAGTAAGAGAAAGAGGGATACGTCGTACTGGAGCCTCCCGCTGCTCCCGCAGCGGGCTACACCGATTTTCTTCGCGCGTCTTGCGCGCAGTGGCTCTTGGTACTTGTCACTTGAAACTTGATACTTCGGGATCGGTCTGACCGGGTCAGATTTCAAGTATTTGAATGGGGGGTACGTGGCAAATCATAGCGGTAGGGTTCAGTGAGACGGAGTCGGTCGCGAGCGATTGAAATTCCCCAACTCGGTGACCGATTATCTTTTCCTCCCGAACGTATTCAAAAGATAAATTCAACCGTACGTGATCTGGCCGGGTTGAAACCAGCACGGATCGGCAAACCGGAGAAGGATCAGGAGAATGAAGTAGGTGAAAGATCGATACGGCAAACGTCGAACCTGGCGCGCCAAGCGTCACGCCCTGCCTTCGGAATCAATATCTCAAACCAGCCATTGTCTCGCGAAGGAGACGAAGAGCGCGAAGGTGCGAGTAGGTTCTTACTATTGGTCCGGCCATTAGTGGGTATTAGTGTTTATTAGTGGTTTCTTCTGTCGTTCGCCGGCAGATCGATCACGGCTCGCTCGGAGATCTCGCCCTACCCTCGAATCGATCTCTCAAGCAGTGCAGCACGTGGGTGATGCTTCGACTCCGACTCCGTGGTCTCTGTGTCGGGGGCCAGTCCCACGGGGTCAGGTTTCAAGTATTTGAATCGGGGCATGTGCCACGTGACTAATTCCCGGTGAACCAATACAGGTGGTGCGGGGGACCGTTCAAATGATTGTGTCGCCGTCCATCCCAATCTCTTTTCGTTTCCGCCCCATTCGCTCCACGTTTCTTAACATGAGACCCATCTTTTGGATTCGTCGATTCTTCCTCGTGTTCCTCGGCGGGTTTGCCGTGCTCGTGGTCGCCGGCCTTATTCGCAGCAGACCATGGGAGGTTGTCCTCAGGGACAGCGCCCTCTGGGCGGGCCTCGCCGCAGGGCTTTTTATCGCGACACGTTTATATCATTCGCGAAAAGGACGGCACTGCGCGCTTTGTCGCGACATGCCGGAGGGCGCGCGGGATAGCGGACCCGCCTGCCCGCGGTAAAGGAACCAGATTAAGGGCTCTGAAACAGGGTCAGGTCGCGAATAATTGAAAATAAAAAAACATACTCCGGCTGCTGGCTCACAGATCAGCTTCTCTCGGAACTCCTGATTAGTAATCCCTGGTCTTTCCTTCCTAATACGACCCATTCAAACATTCGCGACCTGACCCCGTGGAGGACCTGCGATTCAATCCCTTCTGAAAAGAGCCATGGCCGTTAGGAGTGGTATAAATCTCAATTTACGGGCCCGTTTCGCGGCTGCCCCGTTTCTCATCCGTCAGCCCATTCCGAGCCTATTTCATGAATGCTCTGAGATACGGCGCCGTGCGGCTGGCCGCCGTGCTCGCGACTTTTTCCGGCGTGCCTGCGGCCACAATTCGACCGCCTTCGTCCCCCGCGCCGGGGCCGATATCGATTACCCAGTCGCTGCGCGAGACCACGTGCATGTCGTGCTCGACCACGATGACGGTATTCCCGGCGTCCACTAACGCATCGAGCTGAGCCATCAGCTTCTCCACGTCGGCCGGGTGCAGCCCTGTCGTCGGTTCGTCCAGCACGTAGAGAGCTTGACCGCGCTGGGCACGCTGAAGTTCAGTGGCGAGCTTGATGCGTTGCGCTTCTCCTCCGGAAAGTTCCGTCGCGGGCTGGCCGAGGCGCAGATAACCCAGCCCGACATCGCGCAGGACTTGAAGCGATCGCATCACGGACGGTTCATCTTGGAAGAATTCTGCGGCCGCATCGACCGTGAGCTGCAGGACTTCTGCGATGTTTTTCCCGCGGTAGTTGATTTTCAACGTCGCCGCATTGTAGCGGGTCCCCTGGCAGGTCGGGCACGGAGCATAGACGCTGGGCAGAAACAATAATTCGACCATGACAAACCCTTCGCCTTCGCACGTCTCGCAGCGGCCCTTCGGCACGTTGAAAGAAAAACGCCCCGGATCGTAGCGGTGCGCCCGCGCTTCCTTGGTCTCGGCGAAGAGCGAACGCACCCGATCGAACAAGCCGGTGTAGGTGGCCAGATTCGAGCGGGGCGTGCGGCCAATCGGTTTCTGATCCACCCGAACCAAGCGTTGAATGTGCTGCATCCCACCGGTAATCTCTCCACCGAGCGCAGCGGGGGCAGCGCGCTCTAGTTCTTCACCTTCGTCTTCCTCGACGGGGAGCGGTTGGCCGAGCCGCTGGGCCACCAGTTCAACCAGGACCTGGCTGACCAGACTCGACTTTCCCGACCCGGAAACTCCCGCGACCGCTGTGAGCACGCCGAGCGGAAACTGAACCCGCAGATCATGCAGATTGTTGCGCTCGATCCCCGCGAGAGAAAGCCACCTTTGCGGCGGACGGGGGCTACGCTGAGACCCCGCCGGCTCTCTAAAAAGATATTCGCGCGTTTTGGATTCCGCGATCTTCCGCAAGCCCTCGGGCGGTCCGCTGTAGACAATATGGCCGCCTTTCTCACCCGCCTCCGGTCCCACATCGACGATCCAATCCGCGCGGCGGATCACATCCACCTCGTGTTCGACCACAAAGAGCGAGTTGCCTGACGCCTTCAGTTGTTCGAGAGCGGAGAGAAGGGATTCTGTATCCGCCGGGTGGAGACCGGCAGACGGTTCATCGAGGACATAAACCACGCCAAAGAGATTGGAACGTACTTGCGTGGCCAATCGAAGTCGCTGCAGCTCGCCCGGCGACAAGGTGGGCGTGCTGCGGTCGAGCGCCAAGTACCCCAGGCCGAGATCGAGCAGCACGGTGAGGCGCGCGAGAAAATCCTGCGTGATGCGCTGCATCGCGAGGGCCTTTTCCGGCCTCTCGATTTCGAGCGCGGACCAGCCTGGCGCCGTGCCGTCTGTCCAGGGTCGAAGCAGCTGCGCGAGATGTTTGAGCGGCACGCGCGAGAGCTCCGCGATATCCTTGCCGGCAAATCGGACGGACAGCGTTTCACGCTTCAGCCTCTTCCCGTGGCAGAGCGAACATTCCATGCTCACCATATATTTGGCGGCGCGCTTTTTCATCAACCCGCTCTCCGTGCTGGCAAACGAAGTTAGCACATGACGTTTGGCGCTGGAGAAGTTTCCCAGATAGCTCGGCGTTTCTTTCCGTTTGAGGGCGCGGCGAGTTTCCTCAGGTGTGAGACCCGCGTAGACCGGCACCCTCGGCTGCTCGTCCGTAAACAGGATCCAGTCGCGATCCTTCTTGGGCAGATCACGCCAAGGTCGATCCACGTCGTAGCCAAGCGAGACCAGAATATCTCTGAGGTTTTGTCCGCCCCACGCTGGCGGCCATGCGGCGATCGCGCGGTTCCGGATGGTCAGTGAGTCGTCCGGCACCAGCGAGCGTTCCGTCACATCGTAGACCCGGCCTAATCCGTGACACTGCGGGCAGGCTCCCTCAGGGGTGTTGGGCGAAAAAGCCTCCGCGTCGAGGTGCGGCTGATGCGGCGGATAATCTCCGGCGCGCGAGTAGAGCATGCGAAGAAGATTCGACAGCGTGGTCACGCTCCCGACAGAGGAACGTGTGGTCGGCGACCCGCGTTGCTGTTGCAAGGCTACCGCCGGGGGAAGGCCGTCGATCGCATCGACCTCGGGCACCCCGAGCTGATGAAAAAGGCGCCGTGCGTACGGCGCGACCGACTCGAGGTAACGCCGCTGAGCTTCCGCATACAGCGTGCTAAACGCGAGGGACGATTTGCCCGAGCCAGAAACGCCGGTGAACACCACCAGGGCGTCGCGCGGGATGTCCACGTCGACATTCTTGAGATTATGCTCCCGAGCTCCCCGGACATGCACCATTCCCGTGCGATCATTGGTCGCCGCCTTCCGGGCATAGCGATTGTCAATCTGCTCGTGAGCGGACTCGCCCGCCGGTGCTTTTCGACGATGCGACGGGGCGCCAGGTCCAAGGGCTCGATCACTCCGTGATTCCATGCCACAAAGAGCCACGCGGCCGCACCATCGCAACCCACCCGTCCTGAATTATTCCAGTGCGCTGGCCTGGAGGAGATGCCCCACCGTCTGACCAGGAATTTTCGCCCGCTCCTAGGCCTAGCGTAACCGAGACATTCTGATGACAGGCTCTGAGACAGGGTCGGGTCGCGAATCGGCCAATCCAACAGGGTCAGGTTTCAAGTATTTGAATCGGGGCATATATCAAATGATAGCGGCACGGTTCAGCGAGATGGAGTCGGTCGCGAGCGATTGAGGTTTCCCAACGCAACGATCCATTATTTTCTCCTTCCCGACGTATTCAAAAGATCGATTTAGAGATTCGTAACCTGATCGGTTGAAACCGGCACGGACCGGCAAACCGGAGAAAGATTAAGAGAATGAAGTATGAGAAAGAGCGATACGGAGGACCCCGAGCCTCCCGCTGCTCCCGCAGCGGGCTACACCGATTTTCTTCGCGCGTCTTGCGCGCAGTGGCTCTTGGTACTTGTCACTTGAAACTTGATACTTCGGGATCGGTCTGACCGGGCCAGATTTCAAGTATTTGAATGGGGGGTACGTGGCAAATCATCGCGGTAGGTTCAGAATCAGGCTGGATAATTGCTGCCAAAATACACGGCTCGGCGGGGACGCACTCGCCCTACCCTCCCGGCCGCGTTCCTTGCGCTCACGGTCCCGAGCGCGGCGGTCAACGGAGTGACCGCCCTACCCTCAAACCAAAGCCGGAACGGCGGGGCACGACGTGCCTGCCTGGCGGATACAGAAAACCATGGCGCGCCGGCCGTTTCGGCTTTGCTCAAGGTCCCGATCCTGCCGAGGGAGAGTCGCCAACGCACGGCTCGCCGGGACGGATCGCCCTACCTTGAAGGGTGTGAAGGTGAGAAAGTTTGAAGGTTTGAAGGTGCGGGTGCGGCGCTGACGCGTGGGTGGTGCGCCGGTAATGGCTCTTGGTACTTGTCACTTGAAACTTGATACTTCCCGTCCTGGCTCCGTGGTCTCTGTGTCAGCGCTCGGTGGTCTCTGTGTAACGGGTCGGGGGATTGAATCGTATTCGATTATCCCGCCGCTCCCGCAGCGGGCTGCTCAAAAGGTGCGAAGGTATGAAGGTGAGAAAGTGCGAAGGTGCGGCGCTGACGCGCGTGTCGGACAATCGCAAACCCCGGGGTCGGCGCCCCCAACTACAACGACGAGCTTCAAATTTATTCCGTGTTTTTCCGTGTATTCCGTGGACCACATTTGGTGTGGGTTCGTGTGTTTAGTGGGGAGCAATCTCTCCCGCTGCTCCCTCAGCGGGCTACGTTCTCGAACCGCGGTTCGCCGGGGATCCACCGTCGCCAAGGCTATGGCGGATATAATGGCGCGCCGAGCGTCGCTCTACCTTCGGACTGGCTGACTCCACAAGATCCGCTAGAGTGAGTGTCCGTTTTCCACGGGGTCGTTCGTTGTAGTGATGTGGGCGTAACAGAGCAGGCCCGTTTCGCCTCTCTCGCGCCGACTCTTAAATCCATCGATCACCCTCTCTATGCTTAAAAAAATCCTCCTCAGTCTCGCCACTGTTATTGTCGTGTTCCTGGCCTACGCGGCCACTCGTCCAGCCGATTACCACGTAGAACGGAGCGCCATCCTGGCTGCATCCCCAGCGGTGCTCTTCGCCCAAGTGAACGACCATCACAAATTCAATACCTGGAATCCGTTCATGAAACTGGATCCCAACGTAAAGAACACCTTCAGCGGTCCTGCGTCCGGGGTCGGGGCGACCTGCAGCTGGGATGGCAACAGTAACATTGGCGCGGGTTCCGCGACGATTGTCGAAAGTAAGCCCAATGAGTTGGTGCGGATGCGCATGGATTGGAAGCGCCCCATGGAAGGCACCGGAACGGTGGATTTCACCTTCAAACCAGCGGGCGACAAGACGGTCGTCACCTGGGCGATGTATGGTAAAAACAATTACTTCGCCAAGGTCGTCAGCATCTTCCTGAACTGCGATAAAATGTGCGGACCACCCTTCGAACAAGGACTCGCCGATTTAGGCAAAGTGGCAGCCTCCTCTGCCACCGCCTCCGGGACCTGAGCGGGCCAAGCTGAAAGGGGTGAAGGCATGAAAGTACGAAGGGGCGGCAGCGGCGCATCCGGAGCGATTCGGGATTCCGGTGGGTAGCGCTTCGCTAGGTAGGGCGGTCACTCCGTTGACCGCCGAATCAGACATCGGCGGTCAGTGGAGTGACCGGCCTTACCTTCTAAACCCAGCGAACCAGCCCCAGACGCGGCTCACCGGGGACGGTTCGCCCTACCTTGAAGGGTGTGAAGGTGAGAAAGTTTGAAGGTTTGAAGGTGCGGGTGCGGCGCTGACACGTGGGTGGTGCGCCGGTAATGGCTCTTGGTCGTTGTCACTTGAAACTTGATACTTCCCGTCCTGGCTCGGTGATCTCTGGGTCAGCGCTCGGTGTTTTCTGTGTAATGCATCGGGTGATTGAACGCAGACATTGCAAACTCCGGCCTCGGCGCGGCCGGCTACAACAAGAGCTTAATTTTCTTCCGTGTTTTCCGCGTGTTCCGTGGGCCCATACATTCGCGTCCTTTCGTGTGGTGTCTGATATCGCTTTGCTCGGTACGTGGGCTACCATCATCCCGCTGCCGTAAGTTTTGCGCACTTGCGGGGAGTGGGCTGCTCGGTAATCTTCACTTTGTGACGACCGATACGGACCACCTTCGCGAAGCCGACGAGTACCAGCGATCAATCTATCGGCGCATGGCTCCGGAGCAACGCCTTCGTCAGGCGCTCCGCATGAACGCGATGGCGCGTCAATTGCTCGCGGCAGGGTTTCAAGCGCGAAATCCTTCGTGGACGGAAGACGAGATCCGCCGGGCGGTGCGCGATACTATCCTGTATGCAAGAACCGGATGAGCTGAGCCTTTTCGCCGAGCGGCTCGAGCAGATCGATGCTCCCTACATGGTCACGGGCGCCACTGCCGCAATCGTCTATGGTCAACCCCGAGTCACAAATGACTTGGACGTTGTGGTAAGCCTGGACGATGCCAGTCGGAAAAAGCTTCTCGAAGCCTTCCCGGAAAACGAATTTTACGTGCCGCCGGAAACGGTGATTCGGACAGAACAGGCCCGCTCGTTACGGGGTCATTTCAATCTCATTCATCACGAAAGCGGATACAAAGCGGATATCTATCTGGTGGGACAGGATCCCCTCCATGCGTGGGCCCTTCCTTTACGCCGAAAAATCCCTTGGCGTCCTTCACTTAATCTTTCCTTCGCTCCGCCTGAATACGTGATCCTGCGCAAATTGCAGTATTATCAAGAAGGTAGATCCAACAAGCACGTCACCGACATACAGGCAATGCGAGCAGGGACAGCGCTCGACACCGAGGTATTGAACAAATGGATCGTGGGGCTCGGCCTGACTGGAGTCTGGAACGAAGTTCTTGCGGCGCATTGAGCCGGACTTCACGGTCCCGCTCGTCGATGCTATTATCAGTTTATCCAGGCGAACCATTTGGCTGCCGCCCAGCGCATTCTATTCGGGCAGGAAATCCGACATAATCGGCTCGGGAATGCGCCACGGATTCAGATAATGATCGAGAGAATGAAGTAACAGAAGGATGGATACGTCAAACCTCGAACCCGGCGCGCCGGGACGTCACGCCCCACCTTCAAACTCTCCCCGGCCTCAGCGCGGCCGGCTACTCAAAAGGTGCGAAGGTATAAAGGTGAGAAAGTGTGAAGGTGCGGATGCTGCGCCTCCGGCGATGTCCCACAGTCGCAAACTCCGGCCTCGGCGCGGCCGGCTACAACAAGAGCTTCTTGCAGACTTCCCGCTGCTCCCGCAGCGGGCTACGCAGCAGAGCGCTTCGAGGTGGCGCTCGACGTCTCGGCGAGCGATTGCGGATTCCGGTGGATGCTTTTCGCTTCTGAATTCGTCCCTGCCCTCCCGGGCAGGGCTACATTCCTTGTAGCCCGCCGCGGGAGCGGCGGGAGGTTTTCAAAACCTCTGAAAAACGCGGCGAAGCGAATCGAAAGGTAGGGCGAGCGCGTCCCCGCCGAGCCGTATTCAATCCAGCTCACCGGGAACCACTGTCGCCAAGGCTATGGCGCGCCGAGACTCGCCTCCGCCAAGGTAGGGCGGTCACTCCGTTGACCGCCGAGCCAGACATGGCGGGGAGCGGAGTCCCCGCCCCACCTCGGACCGAAGAAAAGAATGAGGTAAGACAAAAATGGATACGGAGGCCTCGATCGTCCCGCTGCTCCCGCAGCGGGCTACACGACACGGCGATCCTGCCTCGGGGGGCTCACCCGCCTCAGAAAGGGGCGGGCGTGAAGGCGTCGCTACGTTTCTGGCGGTTGGTTTGTGCGCGGCGACTTGCGAACTTCGGGCGGGCGAGTACAGGTGCGAGCTCTGTTTCGCATCTCGAGTTTTTATCTCTCCTCCTATGGCTACTTCTACCACGACTGAGAAAACCGCTCCGTCACCCGCAGGCAGTTTGGCGGCGGCTTATTTGCAACCCTCCGCAGGATCATCGGCAGCGGTGAACTACCGTTCACCGGATTTGCGCAAGCATCCACCTCGCAGTCCGCGCACGCGCCTCGGTGGTTTCGCGCACTTGCCGCGCATGATCGACAAAGCACGCGCGGTCGCGCTGGGGACGTCGGGAGATTACCACTACGATTGCCCGTTCGATAAACAGTTGCTCGGTTTCGTGGGAATTTCGGCCGATTCCTTCATGGCTGAGGTCAAAGCAGGTCGCTCCGATTCTGAACTCCTCGCCTTCATTCAATCCCACTCGAATCCAAAAAGGAATGCGTCAGAGATCGCAGCCTGGTCGCGTTGGTTCGAATCGTGGACGCCCACCGTGCCTGACACACGGGAATTCTTTAATAGCGTGCACCGTCAAAACGCTCCGCATCGTGACGATATCTCGACGTGGTGCGATTGGGTCGAGCTCGACGACTTGGTCACCTTCGGCGGCCAGCCCTGACGCTCCTCCGCGATTGTTTCACGCGTGAGCTGAACGGTCCTGGGGCGGTGGATGGGTGGTTATGCATTGTCTCAGTCGTGAAGGGGCAATCTCAACACACCGCGCAGGACAAGGTTCGGCAGAGACCGAGGCGGTGGGGGCCGCCCCTTCAGGGCTCTTCGTATTTACGAGTCGAATACCCAGGGCCTTGCCCTGGGCTGCGTTGGGGCGCGCCGTTGGCGCTAAATGAGGCACGAGAAGAATCAATCGGCGTGACATCGGACCTGAATCGTCGGGCCCGCTTTCGCGGCGGCTTCGGTCGACGCCGCGTGCTAGAGTAGACGGGTTTGCGCACAAGCGACGCGCTTCCGCTCCGTCGTAGCTGCGCGGCTTCCGTGCAGCATGACAACCCCTAGCTCGCCGGGACGTCGAGCTCCACCCGGCTTCCTGACTCCTTCACCCGCGGGCAGCGTACGCCGATGCTACACTTCGCGCTTTCGCCGAGGTTATCTATCGGGCGCTGTCTTGTTTGCCTTTGAGGTGCGGGCCGGGCTTCGGGCGGGCTTTGGGGGGAAGCTTATCCACTTCCTGAATACCGGCGGCTTTGCGCAGGGTCTTCAGCATGGCGGTGAAATCGGGCGGCAGGGGGGCTTTGAGGTCCAGGACTTTTTTCGTCACCGGGTGGGTCACAATCAGGTGCTCGGCGTGCAACATCACGCGCTCAGGCTGAACCGAAAGTCTCGGATCGGCTTTCCAGCCATAAATCGGATCGCCGAGCAGGACATGGCCCAGCGCTTTCATGTGCACGCGGATTTGGTGGGTGCGCCCGGTGTGGATGGTACAGCGCATCAGCGTGGCGATGGTCCCAAATTTTTCCACCACTTGCCAATCGGTGTGAGCGTCGCGACCACCGAGATCCGACTCGACGATCGTCATCTTGTGGCGGTGCTGGGTGTGCCGGCCGATCGGCTTGCGGATGCTGCCGCTCAAGAGCGACGGCGTCCCGCTGACCAGCGCGAGGTAGTGCTTTTCCAATGACCGCCCTGAAAACTGTTCGGAGAGTCCGCGATGGGCCGCGTCGGTCTTCGCCACCAGCATCACGCCGGATGTTTCGCGATCGAGGCGGTGCACGATCCCGGGGCGCTCCACCCCGCCGATGCCGCTGAGTTCACCTTCACAGTGCGCGAGCAAGGCGTGCACCAGGGTGTCTTCACCCGTGCCCGCTCCAGGATGGACGATCATGCCGGAACTCTTGTTCAGCGCGAGGAGGTGTTTGTCCTCATACAGGATATCGAGCGGGATATCGACCGCTTTGAGCTCGGAGGGCTTCGTCTCCGGCAAGGTGAAGGTGATCACGTCGCCCGACTTGACCGCGTGGTCGCGCTTGATCGGCTTGCCGTGGATCAAGACGAGTTCGGCGTCGAACGAACGCTGGAGGGCCACTCGGCTGTGCTCGGGAAAACCGAGGGCCAACGCTTTGTCGGCGCGAGCGCGGCGGATTCCTTCGGGAACGGTGTAGTGAACGGGATCAGACATGCAGGTTGGCCTTCAATTCAGAATCATGGCCGCAAAAAGGCAGAGAAGTCGCGAAAAACCGTAGTAGCGAGATGTGTTTGAAAATGCAGCGGCGGTTCGATGTCGGTACCTACCGTTCAGACCTGCCGACCCCGCTCCATTTTACAGAAGCTCGCAAAGGAAACAAAGCATCCGAGGTTTAATAAATTCGTTCCTCCACGCGTCGGTGCACCCCGCCCTGGCTAACAGAGCCCCACCTGTTTTTGATTCTTCGTTCACTTCGTTATCTTTTGTAAAATGGATCGATGCCGTCTGTTTCCGAGGTAGGGCAAACCATCCCGGATAACTCGCCGGGCGCAGACTCTTTGGTACTTGATCCTTGTTACTTGCTCCTTCGCCTTCCGGCTCACCGGGACGGTTCGCCCTACCCTCGATCAGGAAACCTGCGTGCGCTATGGCGCTTTGTCGGTTGATCCCGCTATCCGGTCGATCTCGGAGATCCAGCGCTGTTTTTGCAGGGCGGGAAGCAGGGCCACGTCGAAGCCGTTTCGCGCGATGTGAGCGAGCTCCGCGCGGCTGAAATCGAGCTCCTTTGCGAGGGCGATGTACTCGTCGGTCACCGAATTTCCGAAAACCAGGGGATCATCCGTGCTCACGGTGCAGCGCACTCCCGCCTGCAAGAGGCGGCGCAGCGGGTGTTCCTTCATCGAGGGCACGACGCCGAGCCGAACATTGCTGATCGGGCAAACGTCGAAGGTCACGTTCCGCTCAGCCGCCAGCTTCACCACCGCCGGATCCTCGATCGCGCGTATTCCATGTTGGATACGATCGGAACCGAGAACTTCGATCGCCTCACGCACGCGGTGGGCTCCGTCAAACTCGCCGGCATGCACCTTCGTCACTTTTCCGGCCGCGCGCAGCCGGGCCCAGATCTCGGCCGTCCAGGGTTCGGTCGGGACCTGCTCGTAACCGTGGAGATCGACTCCGTCCAACTCGGTCCAGGTCTCGAGTTCTTCGATCACGGCTTGCAGGCTGGCGGTGTAATCCGTGCGTAACATCCCGGCGAATACGCGTACTTCCAGGCCGGCTGGAACGGCGGAGCGAATCGCCGCGATGATCTCCTTGCCGGGAACACCAATGAAGCCAGTGACCGGGAGGTGAAAGCTGGTTTCGACGTAGCGGACATTTTGGGCGACGTGCTTCGCAAAAATCGCCTTCGCGGCCTGATGATATCGGTCCGCCGAAGTGAACCAGGGCAGGGCGTGGCCGAGGAGAATTTCGTCAAAATGCGAGAAAGACGTGAAGCGAAAATTCAGGCCGTGAAAGTGCGGCGACGGCGGATATTTCTCCGGCTGCCAGGCGGTCAACAGCTCATAGGGCAACGCCCCTTCGAGATGAAGATGCGTCTCCGTTTTCGGGAGGGCCTGGACGAAGTCAGTCAGCGAGGAGGAGGACACAAGGAAATCAGGGTGGCCGACAAAACCCACGCATCACACCGGTGGATACAAGTTGGTCCAAGGAACACACCGAATCCACAAAACAAAGCCCCAAATGTCGTTCGGCTTTCGGTGAGTTCAACGTGTTCCGCGAGAAATCCTACTCGGGTTTTGTTGCTCGGCGGGGTGTTCTGGGGGCACCCGCTCGGTCGTTCGCTCTCTTGGTTTTATTTCCGAGGAGATAACCGGGATTCAGTTTCTGGAGCTCTTTCGGGAGGAAGAGGCCGTCTTTGCGGATGAGTTTGTCGTCGAAGTAAATTTCCCCGCCGCCGTATTCCGGACGCTGGATACAGACCATGTCCCAGTGCACTTGGGACCGGTTGCCGTTGCCCACGCCTTCGTAAGCCTGGCCGGGCGTGAAGTGGAAGGAGCCGGCGATCTTTTCGTCGAAGAGGATGTCGCGCATCGGCTCGACGATGTGGGGATTGAAGCCCAGCGCGAATTCGCCGATGTAGCGGGCACCTTCGTCGCTGTCCAAAATTTCGTTCAGGCGCTTGGTGTTGTTCGACGTGGCCTCGACAATTTTTCCGCGCTTGAACACCAGACGAATATTGTCGAACGAGTGGCCGAGGTAGACCGAGGGAGCGTTATACTGGACCACGCCTTCGACGCTGTCTTTGACCGGACAAGAGAAGACCTCGCCGTCGGGAATGTTGCGCAATCCGCCGCAAGGCTGAGCGCCAATGCCCTTGATCGAAAACCGTAGGTCCGTGCCGGGCCCTTTCAATTGGACCTGGTCGGTTTCTTTCATCAGGTCGGCCAGGGCCTTCATCCCCGGTGTCATCCGCGCGTAATCGAGGGTGCAAACCCGGAAATAGAAATCCTCGAACTCCTCTGTGCTCTTGCCCGCGAGCTGGGCCATGGACGAAGTCGGCCAACGAAGAACGACCCAGCGGGTTTTGCTCACGCGGTGATCGAGCACCGGTTTCATCAGACGGCTGACCAGCTGAACCCGCTCGGGGGGAACGTCAGAGGCCTCGAAAATATTGTCGGACCCACGCAGCGCGATGTACGCATCCATTTTCTGCATACGGGCGAGCTCGATTTCGGCGTGGGGGGCAAACTGCTCCTCGGCTGCGCCGAGTGTCATTTCCCGAGTGATACGCGCTCGGTGCAGATTCACATAGGGATGGGCGCCGCGCGCGCGCGTGGCCCGGATCAGGCTGATGACGATCGCATCCGGCACGTCAAAAGCATCGATGAGCACCCGCTCGCCTTTTTTCAAAGCGGTCGAGAAGCCCACAAGCCCTTCAGCCAATTGATCGAAACGTGGATCGGATAGCATGATAAGGAGTAACGGCACGCGCCTTTCGGCGGGCAAGTGAGAAATCGGAAGCCGGAGGACGGAGGCAGGAGGACAGAGGTCAGAGGGCAGAAGACAGAGATCAGACGTCGGACGTCGGAGGTTAGATGGCGGAGGAGTCGGAAAGAGGCCCTCGGTGGCTGGCGGCGGATTTATTCTCCCCGCGGAAGCAAATCCCCTCCTGAGCAAGGACGGCTCCTACCTGCCTTCTGACTTCCGACCTCTGACCTCTGCCCTCCGACGTCTGCCTTCCGACCTACCTCACCTCGGCGTGTCCCAGCCTTCGTCGGCTGCTTCGGCGAGTTTCTCTCGGTCGGACGCGAACGCCTGCTCGACCGCCACGACCAGCCGGCGCGCTTCGCCGAAATAAATTTCTTCCTCTTTTTCCCAAAAGTCGGCGAGTTCTCGCACCACGCGTTCATCGTGGAGGCGAAATTTTTTGGCCGCGCGCTCAGCCTGGTAACCCCGGACACCGAGCGTCCGGAGCGCGTCGACCGCCACGCGCAACGAACTGTCGAGGGTTTCTCGATACACGTCATAGACGCCGATGCGGTAGAGCCGGTAGGCGTGAATCCGGCCGATCGCGCGGACGAGAATTCGCAAGTGGGGAAAATGTTTTTTCACCACCTCGGCGAGCGCGACGGAACGATCCTCGTCGTCGATCGCGATGACAAAGAGTTTGGCTTTCCCCGCGCCCGCCGCTTCCAGGAGTTCGAGGCGCGTGGCGTCTCCGTAAAACACTTTCATCCCGAGGCGGCGAATGATGTCCACCTGAGCGGGGTCGAGATCGAGGATCGTGGCGGAAAATCCGTTCACCTGAAGCATGCGGCCCACGACCAGCCCGAAGCGGCCGAACCCGGCGATGACCACCGCGTTTTCCTGCGGGTCGATCTGATCGGTCTCGCGCGCCGGTCCGCTTTTGCGCGAGTAACGAGGCGCGATCAGCTTTTCGTAAGCGAGAAAGAGCAACGGAGTCAGCGCCATGGAGAGCGCCACCGCTGCAACCAGGGGCGAGGCCTGGGCGGGCGTGAGCACGGAGTGATCGACCACAAACGAGAGCAGGACGAAGGCAAATTCGCCGCCCTGCGCGAGCGAGAGGGCGAAGAGCCAACAGTCCGGCGTCTCCATTTTAAAACTACGTCCGAGGAGGAAGAGCACGACTCCCTTCACCACCATGAAGGAGAGAACGAGGAGGGCGATGCGGCCCGGCTGTCCGCCGATGAGAAGAAAATCGATTCCCGCGCCGACCGAGATAAAAAACAGCCCGAGCAGAAGCCCTTTGAACGGTTCGATGTCCGCCTCCAGTTCGTGGCGAAATTCGCTGTCGGCCAAGACCACGCCGGCGAGAAAGGTGCCCAAGGCCGGCGACAACCCGAGTTGGTGCATGCCGAGAGCGACGCTGACCACGAGGAGGAGCGCGGCGGCGGTGAAGAGTTCGCGCAGCTTGGTCTGAGCGATGGCACGGAAGATCGGATTGACGGTGTAGCGGCCCAGCGCGACCACGCCCACAACCGCTCCAAGCACGATCACGGCTTGGAGCCAGCCGGGCAAATGAGAGAGAAAACCATCGTGCGTCTCCCCTGCTCCCGCGACCGCGACGCCGGGCAGGGCGAGCAGCGGCATGATCGCGAATATCGGAATAACGGATACGTCCTGAAACAAAAGCACGGCGAAGGCGGACTGACCGGCGGGAGTTTTGAAAAGCCCGCGCTCTTGCAGCGACTGGAGCACGATCGCGGTGGATGACATGGCCAGGATCAAACCGGCGGCGAAGGAGACGCGGAAGCCGAACCCCACCGCCGCTCCGATCACCGCAACCACGGCGGCGGTGCCGAAGACCTGCAGCCCACCCAAGCCGAGCAGTTGGGCCCGCATTTTCCAGAGGAGGCGGGGCTGCAATTCCAGGCCAACGAGAAAAAGCATCATCACGACTCCGAACTCCGCCACACTGGCCACGCTGGAACCCTTGCCGATGAACCCGAGGCAATGCGGCCCGATCAACGCACCCGCGACCAAGTAGCCGAGGACCGCGCCGAGTCCAAAACGCTTGGCCAACGGCACCATGGCGACGGCGGCAACCAGGTAGACGAAGGCGTGAAGGAGAAAGGGTTCCATGGATACGCGGGGCGGTTAAGCTATCCTTCGTTTAGTCCAGCTTCGCCGCGAAATTGCGGATGCAGCCCGGTGCGGGGGCAGCGGGAGGTTCGAGGTGGTCGGGCGCGCGGGTCGCACCGGAATGACACCGAGTTGGTATCTCGCGTGGTCGAAGGCATGACTTGGTTCGGATGTAGGCGGGGTGCCCCCACCCCGCTTGAACGGTGTTGGCCAGGGGCGGCTACGCCGTCGCGGGGTGAGGGCACCTCGCCTACATCAACACCCACTCGCTGCGGTCCCCTGTTTTTCGGTCTTGGAATTTGCAGATTCACATTTTCTCCCATCCCGGGATCGCCCACTCCGGCTCCAGCAGCAGTGGTTGGATTTGGTGGATACACGCGATTACGCGGGCGAGGTCCCGACGGAAGCGGAAGATGAATTCACCCCCTCCGCTGGGCTGATACGCGGACGAACGTCGCCGGACGACTCCTCAAAAGTGCCATCGCGCAGCGCGGTGATCAACGCGGCATAGCGCGCCGCGTCCTGATCGAATCGTCCGTACTCCTTGGTCAGGGACGAATGGACCACGAAGGGCGGCAGCCAAATCATTCCGCAGAGCCGCGCCGTTTGTTGAAAAGGCGCGAGCAGTTCATCGATGGTGAAAAAATTCTGCCCCGCGCGAGTGTAGGCGCTGCTCGAACCGCCGGTGGTGATCGCGGACATGAACGGCTTTCCCGCCAGCTTCGTTCCGCCTGGCCCGAAGGCGAAGCCGAACTCGAGAACGAGGTCCATCCACTCCTTCAGAATGGCGGGCGAACTGTACCAATAAAAGGGATGCTGGAAGACGATCGCGTCGTGCTCCACCAGCAATTTTTGCTCGCGATCGACGTCGACGTTGAAATCCGGATACGCTTCGTAGAGGTCGTGAAAGGTCACCCCGGGAAGAGCGTGGACCGCGGCGGCCAGGCGGCGGTTGACGTGCGACTTCTGCAGCGCGGGATGGGCAAAAAGAATGAGGACGCGTCGGGTGGCTGCCATGGCGAAGCCCGAACTCTTCCTCGAAATTTTCCCAGAAGCAAACGAAGGAAACGAAAGAGTTTGTAGGTGGGTTTGTGGATACTGCGTGAGGACCGAAGTGCCGGCCACGCCGTTGTAGCCGGGGGCGCTGACCCCGGTGCAGGGGTTATCAAACCTCAATCCCCGGGGTCGGCGCCCCCGGCTACAACGGAAATCCTCGGATCGCGCTCCTTCACGAAACCAGCGGATCGCGTAAACCAGGGGCGAAACAGATCCGCCCAACGGCCTCGTCGAAATCGGCCGCGCCGCGGAGAATCTCGATCTCCAGCCGCAAATAATACACCGGCACCGGACAGGGCAGACCTTCGGGCAGGCGCACGGCGTCCTTTTCGGTGATGACGAGGAACTCGACTTTTTTTTCCAAGGCCTCGCTGAAAAGAGCGACGAAATCGTCGTAGGCGAAACGGTAGTGATCGAGAAAACGCCGAGCGAAAACGATCTCGCCTCCGAGGTCCTTGACGAACTTCTCGAAACTTTCCGGCGTGGCGATCCCGCTGAACACGCCGACTCGTTTGTTTTGGAGGAACGAGAGTGGTTGCCGCTCCTCGCTGCCAAAACGGCTGAGGTACTGCGGTCGATGGGCGCACTCGATGATGTCGACCCCGGGATTGTACCGCTGGATGGTCTCCTCGAGTTCCACGTCGCGCTGGCCATTCGACTTGGTCAGAAAAACGTAGCTCGCGCGCCGGAGATGCTTGATCGGTTCGCGCAGGACCCCGCGGGGAAGGAGAAAGCCGTTGCCAAACGGATTGGTTTTATCGACCAGCAGAAGATTGAGCCGACCCTTGAGCCGAAGGTATTGGAAACCGTCGTCGAGGATGAGGGTGTCGCAGCCGAATTTCTTGATCGCGAACATGCCGGACTTCACGCGGTTTTTGTCGACCAGGACCACCACGCCGGGAAGATTTCGGGCCAGCATGTAGGGCTCGTCGCCCGCCATTTCGGAATCGAGCAGGACTTTTTTTCCGTCGCTCACCACGCGAGGGGGAGGGTCGGGCTGCCCGGTCAGGGAATTCCAGCGCTGCCGCCAGAACGGGACGGATTTACTTTTGTACCCGCGACTCAAGATCGCGACCGTCCGCCCGCGATCACGGAGCGCTCGGGCAAACATTTCCACGACGGGCGTCTTGCCTGTACCGCCGGTCGTCAGATTGCCCACGACCACCACGAGGCATCCGAGCGGCTGATCGTGGAGGAAGATGCGTTTGCGATAGAGCCAAAATTTCAGCTGGGCGCCTACACTCCAGAGATAAGACAGTGCCTGCAAAAAAGCGGCGAACAGTACGATGCGGATGCCCTCCCGCCGTCCATTGTGGATGTCTATGGTGTATTGCTCGAGGGAGTTGAGCTTACGCTGGAGCCAAGACGACATGCCGGTCGGTGTGGGGATTGAGGATTGACGATCTCAGGCGCGAGACGCTTCGCTTACGGTTCTCTATCACGAGGCTCCCGCAACCATGCAACTCAATCTACTCAAGTCGAAGCTCCACCGGGTGGAGGTGACCGATACGAGCCTCAACTATGAAGGCAGTTTGGCGATCGATTCCGAGCTGATGGACCTCGTCGGACTGCGGCAATACGAGCGTATCCTAATCGGCAACACGGCCAACGGCGAACGTTTCGAGACCTACGCCATTCCCGCGCCCGCCGGTTCGAAGACGATCAGCTTGAATGGAGCGACCGCCCTGCTCGGCAAACGCGGGGACCTGCTCACGATCATGTCCTTTGCGTTGGTGGAAGAAAAAGAAGCCGCCGACTGGAAGCCGCGCGTGGCCGTGCTCGGCGATGCCAACCAGAAGGTGATCAAAGTGAGCAGCCGTTAACAAACTTAGCTAAGTACCCTCGCAGGTCTTTTCCCTTTCCGATCTCAAATCTCAAAACCCGGCCGTCAGGCCGCCAGCTGTTTTCCTATGAGCTACAAACTCTTCATCCCCGGTCCAATCGCCGTCTCAGAAAAGACGCTGCGCGCCATGGCTCAGCCCATGATCGGCCATCGCAGCACTGATTTCGTGGCTCTTTATCAGTCCATGCAGCCCGAGCTGCAGGCTCTTTTTTATACGAAGGATCCGGTTTACCTCAGCACGAGCAGCGCCTGGGGCACGATGGAAGGTGCGATCCGGAATGTGGTGAAAAAGAAGGTGCTGAACTGCATGAACGGCGCTTTCTCGGACAAGTGGTTCGATGTCTCCCAGCGCTGCGGCAAGCAGGCGGGCGCGCTGAAATCCGAGTGGGGCCAGCCGGTCGATCCCGAAGCGCTGCGCAAGGAACTCAGCACCGGTCAATACGACGCAGTGACCTTGATTCACAACGAGACCTCGTGCGGCTGCATGAGCGATTTGCCCGCGCTGATGGCGGTGCTCCGCGATTTCCCCGACGTGATCTCGATCATCGACACGGTCAGCTCGCTCAGCGCGCTACCGATCAAGAAAGACGAGCTCGGTATCGACGTTCTCATTACAGGTTCACAAAAGGCCTTCGCGCTTCCTCCCGGCCTCTCGATTTTCTCGGTTTCAAAACGAGCGCTCGACCGTGCCGCGACGATGAACGATCGCGGTTATTATTTCGATTTCGTGGAGTTTCAGAAAAACCACGAGCAGGGCATGACGCCGAGCACGCCGGTCATTCCGCTCTTCTACGCGCTGAAATCCAAGCTCGACGACATCAAAGCGGAAGGCCTGGAGAACCGGTACGCCCGCCACGCGCGCCTGAACAAGATGGTGCGCGATTGGGCCTTCAGCAAGGGCTTCAAACTCTTCCCCAAAGAAGGTTACGGCTCGGTCACGTTGAATTGCTTCGCGAACAACCTGAACATCGATCTTGCCGCCTTTAACAAGACGCTGAAATCGAAGCACAAGCTGGTGATCGACGGCGGCTACGGCAAACTTAAGGGTAAGACCTTTCGGATCTCGAACATGGGCGACGAAACCGATGCGACCATCGCCGAGCTGATCAAGGCTCTGGACGCTGCGTTGGCCGAGACGCCGAAGCTGGCGGTCGCGGTGTAAGGTTATCGTCACTACACGGATTTCTTGCTTTCTTGCGGCGAACCGACGCGGTTCGCCGCTTTTTTTTTGGGATCTTCCTCGGGATCTCGTCCAGCGATCGCAGCAAAGACGCGTCGATCCACCTCAGACGAGCGGATCAAAGGGGGCGCGACCCGCGCCGAGGGCGCATGTCGGAGGGGACCCGAACTGCCGACGATCGTGTCGCCCGTGTTGCCGTCGCGAGACGCTGAAGCAAATTCACACGAGAAATTCAATTTTAGCGAAGTCGTGACGATTGGCGTACCAGTTTCTTTTTGCTTACGCCTTCTGTATCCAAGCAGTCACCCATAGAATTTTTTCTCCAAAACTCCTCGTAAATTCACGCGTTTTCAGAAGCCGTCTGAAAACTCGTGCTTGAAATTAAGCGCGCGGTGCGTAACCGCTCGCCTTCACATGAAGTCACTTGTCATAGCCGAGAAGCCGTCGGTTGCAGCCGATCTAGCACGAGCCCTCGGCAAAGTTCCCAAGAAGGGTGATCACTACGAAAACGACGAATACGTTATTTCGTCGGCCGTCGGTCATCTGGTGGAGCTGCTCATGCCCGAAGACATCGACAAGAAGAAATATGGATTCTGGCGGCTGGAGATGCTGCCGATCATCCCGGAAAAATTCGAGCTCAAGCCGATTGCCGATGCGAAGGACCGTTTCGACCAGCTGAAGAAGCTGATGAAGCGGGACGACATCGATCAGGTGATCAATGCGTGCGACGCCGGGCGCGAGGGTGAACTGATTTTCGCTTATATCTATCAGCTGGCGAAGTGTAAGTTGCCGGTGAAGCGGGCGTGGATGCAAACCATGACCCAGGAAGGTATCCGCGAAGCCTTCAAAAACCTCCGAGACGGCGCGCAGATGGCCGGCTTGTCCGACGCCGCGCGCTGCCGAAGCGAGAGCGATTGGTTGATCGGGATCAACGGCACCCGTGCGATCACCAAGCGGATGTTCGGTTCGCGCGCGGGCAACGTCGCTTCGGTCGGCCGAGTGCAAACGCCGACGCTCGCGATCGTTTTTGCCCGCGAACTGGAGATCCGCAATTTCAAGCCGCGCGGCTACTGGCGCGTCACCGCCACCTTCCAGATTTCCCGGGGCAACTACGAGGGCGTGTATCAACGGCCCAATTACAAGAAGTCGGATGACGAGCACGATCGGATCGATCGCATCTGGGACCAAGCCATGGCGGAAGCGGTCGTGGCGGCGTGTCAGGGCCAACCTCTGGCCGCGGTCACGGAGGAGAAAAAATCCGCCTCTCAATCCTCCCCTCGCCTCTACGATTTGACCACGCTGCAGCGCGAGGCGAACAACCGCTTCGGTCTTCCCGCCCGCCGCACCCTGCAGATCGCGCAGGCTTTGTACGAGCGGCACAAGTTGATCACGTATCCACGTACCGATTCGCGCGCCCTGCCGGAAGATTACATTCCCACCGTGCGCGATACGCTGAATACGTTACAAGGCGATCTGGCGTCGCATGCGCAGAAGGTTGTCACCGAAGGTTGGGTACGCCCGAACAAACGAATTTTCAACAACGCCCAGATCTCGGATCACTTCGCGATCATCCCGACTCCGAACATGGAGCCGAAGAATCTCGATGAGATGGAGGCCAAGGTCTTCGATATGATCGCGCGGCGTTTCGTCGCGGCCTTCTATCCCGCGGCCGAATTCGACGTCACCACCCGCATCAGCACGGTGGCGGTTCACCAATTTAAAACCGAAGGCAAGGTCCTCACCTCACCCGGTTGGCTCGCGGTCTACGGCAAGACCACGGTCGACGATGATTCGCCCGATTCGAAAGCGCTGCCTCCGATCGAGGCAGCGGATGGCCAACCGCCAAAAGCCAAGACGCTCGAAGCCACGCTGCACAGCGAGACGACGAAACCACCACCTCGTTACACCGAAGCCACGCTCCTCTCCGCCATGGAAGGCGCGGGCAAATTGGTCGACGACGAAGGCATGGCCGAAGCGATGAAAGAGCGCGGCCTCGGCACGCCCGCGACGCGCGCGGACACGATCGACGGTCTGATCAACCAGAAGTACATGGAGCGTCAGCAACGCGAACTCGTACCGACGGCCAAAGCGGAATCGCTCCTCCAATTCCTCGCCGCGGTGAAAGCCGACGCTCTGACCAAACCGGACATGACCGGTGAGTGGGAATACAAGCTCCGTCAGATGGAGCACGGGAAATTCGCGCGCGACAAGTTCATGACCGAGATCGTCGACGTGACCAAGGGCATCGTCGACCGGACCAAGACTTTCGAGGAGGACGCGTCGACCGCGCGCGAAACCGACATCATCTCGCCGACCGACGGCAAACCGATGTATGAGACCTTGCGCGGCTACAAATCGCGCGACGGCACCCTCATTGTCTACAAAGTGATGAGCGGCCGAAAGCTCGAGGAAGCCGAAGTAAAAGAGCTCGTGGCCAACGGCAGCATCGGGCCTCTCGATGGATTCGTCTCCACGAAAACCGGTAACCGTTTTCCCGCTACAATCCGTTTGGTCGACGACCCGAAGGAAGAAGGAAAACGCAAAGCCGAACTCGATTTTGGCAATAAATTCGACGTCAACGCCCTCACCCCGGTCTGGACCGATCCAAAAACCGGGGCTGAACTTTGCGAAGCGCCGACCAGCTACGTGCTGCGCGAGCGCGAGGGCGACGGTTGGAAAAATGTTTTCCAAGTGGGCCGGCTGATGTGCCAGAAGCCGATCACGCGCGAGAATGCGATCCAGCTGATCGAGCAGGGAAAAACCGAGCTGATCAAAGCCTTCATCTCGAAGAAGGGACGGCCTTTCGACGCCTTCCTCGTCCGCGCCGGAGCAAAAATCACCTGGGAATTTCCGCCGCGAAAGACCGCGGCCAAAGGAGAAAATGGCGAAGCGAAACCGCGCCGGACCAAGGCGCCGCTCGACCTCACCAAGGCGGTCAAGCTCGGCGAGAGCAAACTCCACGACGGCGAGCTCCTACAGACCGACGAATCCTACGTGGTGACGAAACCGAACGCCGACGGCACCCCTCGCGTCGTCTTCGAAATGAAGCGCACGGTTTGCCAAAAAGAAATTACGCCCGAGGAAGTGGAGCGTTTGGTCGAAACCGGCAAGACCGGCTTGATCGAAGGCTTCGTCTCCAAACGCGGAAGCACCTTCAGCGCCTACCTCGTTCTGTCGAAGGACAAGAAGAAAACGGAATTCGAATTTCCGGCGCGGTAAGCGTCCGCCTAAAAAGGTGGCGCGGCCCGTCCCGGGGCGCGAGTTGGAGCCGAATCCCAGACGCCAAAAGCATCTGCGCAAAGCGGGCTGCTTTTGGCCTTTTGCTCTTTCGAGGTCGGCGTTTCACGATTTGCCGCACTGAGTTTTCTGGCGCGAGAGGCGCGAGTTTGAAGCCACGCGCCCTGCGCATTCCTTGCCAAACTCTCGTCTGACGAAAATTACCCTTGTAGCTTTTACAGGCGGGACTTTACGGTGCACGGCTGGTAACCCCTCCGTCGCCTTATGATCGTCACCACCGCACAGCTCTTCAAACACGCCTACGGTAAGTACGCCGTCGGTGCATATAACATTAATAACGCCGAACAGGCGATGGGCCTCTTCAAAGGCTGCATCCAGTCGAAGGCGCCTTTTATTATTCAGATTTCGAAGGGCGCTCGGAAATACACCGACAAGCGGATGCTCGAGGCGATCATTCGCGCCGCGGCCGAGATTTTCCCCGAAGCCATCTTCGCGGTTCACCTCGATCACGGGGACGAGGAAACCTGTTACGATTGTATCAACTCCGGCTTTTTCAGCTCGGTGATGATCGACGCCTCCCACGATCCGTTTGATAAAAATGTCGAGATCACCAAGCGCGTGGTCGACAAAGCCCACGCGAAGGGGATCTCGGTCGAAGCAGAACTCGGCATGCTCGGCGGCGTTGAGGAAGACATCAAAGTCGACGAAGGTCACGCGATGTTGACCAATCCGGTCGAGGCGCAGGATTTCGTGAAAAAGACCGGCTGCGATTCCCTCGCCTGCGCGATCGGCACCAGTCACGGCGCCTTCAAGTTCAAGGGTAAACAGTCTCTCCACTTCGATGTGCTGGAGAAGATCAAGGCCCGCCTCCCCGGCTTCCCGCTCGTGATGCACGGTTCTTCTTCGGTTCCGAAAGAGGAAGTCGACCGCATCAACGCTGCCGGCGGCACGATCAAAGACTCGATGGGCGTGAATCCCGACGAGTACCTGCCGGCGGCCAAGCTCGGCGTGACCAAGGTCAATATTGATACGGACGGTCGCTTGGTCTGGACCCGCGTGCACCGCGAATATTTCCGCGACAAGCCGGGTGATTTCGATTTCCGCCCGCCGGGCAAAATCTTCATCGAGGAATACGCCAAGTTCATCGCCAGTCGGAATGACAAACTTGGATCCTCCGGCCAGCTCGAAGACCTCCGCAAATCTCTCGGCAAATAACCCGCACCTCACCTGAGTCGGACTTGATTTGACACCGGCGCGGTATCCGCGCCAAACCGTTTCGAAAGCGCGGGGCCCGCATGCCCCGCGCTTTTTCATTTTTAGTTCACAGCTAGCGGTTTGCTACCAAGGGCAAGGGGCTTTGGGATGGACGGCCGATGCAACGACCTTCCGCCCGCTCCTCGCGCTCCCTCCGTTGGCTTTCCCTCACCGCGGTCTGGTGCGGCGGGATGCTGTGTAGTTGGGCGGCCGATACCAATACGGTCCCAATCGGCACGCACTTCGATACCCTTACGACCAAGAAGAAGGTCTATCAAGACGTCGAAGTCCGCCAAGTCACGGCCCGAAGCCTCACGGTCATGCAAGCCGGCGGCTTGGTCTCCATTCCGCTGCGTGAGTTGTCGCCCGACCTGCAGGCGCGTTTTGGATACAGCGCCGCGGCCGAAAGCGCGGCGGACGCCAAACTGACTCAGGCCAGTCACGAGGCCCAGGCGCGTTTGGCCAAACAACGCGCTGCGCACATCGACCGAACCGGCGACGTCATCGCCTCGAAATTTGAACAACTGGTCCAAAGCTTCGGTTCACCGCCCGAACTCAAGTCGGAAATCGATATGCGGCCCCGGTTTTTCGACCTCGCCCTGAAGGTGAAAGATCAAGGCCGCCGGCCCAGTTGCTCGGTCTTCGCGATCGTCAGTGCGCTCGAATTCCAGAACGCGGAACTGAGTGGGGTTGCGGAAAAACTTTCGGAGGAATACCTGATCTGGGCGACGCGCAAAACCACCCAGCGCGTCGGCTCCACCGTGGTCGACGACACCGTGCCGGGCGGCGACCAAGACAAGGCGGAAGACAAGGACGAAGGCTTTGCTCTACCCGAAGTCGTGGCCGCGCTCCGCGCGTACGGAATCCCCCTGCAATCGACCATGCCGAACGCGCTTTCCGGCAAGATGGGATCGATCGTCGAGCCGCCACCCGAAGTGGTCCACGAGGCGCGCAGCCACCGACGCGTATTTGTCCACCAAATACCTGGACGCGACGGCCCGACGCGAGTGAGCAATCTGGTGCAGGCCTTGAACGTCGGGGTTCCGGTCGCGATCGGCCTTCGCTGGCCCAGTTACCGGGCTTCGCGTTCCGGCTACATCAGCGAGCAGAAACCGGTTTTAGACTACGCCCACGCGGTCACCCTGGTCGGTTATCGTTCCGAATCGGGACGATTGGAGGACGCAGTCTTTATTTTCAAAAATTCCTGGGGCGCGAACTGGGGCGAAGGCGGCTACGGCCACGTCACCTACAAGTATCTCCAGAATTACCTCCTCGACGCCGTCGTGCTCGAAGTGCAGCGCGGCGAAGCGTGAAGCGTTGAGCAACTCCGGTTTGTATCCACATTCTCATTCGCGCCCTTTCGGGCGTTTGCTGGACAACTCTCCTCGTTTCAGGACGTATTCGCCCGCCTACTCGCTACAGGGGGCCTAGAAAACGGATCGTGTAGCCCGACGCGGGAGCGGCGGGACATCTGCCATAGCCCCCGGCCACGGCAGAAGCCGCGATCAAACACTCTGCGCGGAAGCCGTGCAGCTACGCCAAAGCCTGCATGGCGCGCCATTGCCTTGGCGACAAGGGGGCCCGGCGAGCCGGGTTCAACGATTACACTGCCTTCAGCGGAATGCCGCGTCGTCTATAAAATCGATTTCCGGGCAATCGATGTCCAGCGACGCGGCAATCCCCTTTCCTGCGGAATACCTAGGACGGATTAGAATGTACCCTTTACCCCAGCCATCCAGATGGCGCCGGTTTTTAATATACGTTCAGGGTCGTTCGTGCTGCCGTAATAGGTATAAACTGAGGGTTCGTTCAATATGTTACGGCCGTCGATGAAGAACGTGACATTCTTGGTCGCTTTAAACTCGAGGTTGATGTCGGTCACGAGCCGGGCTTTTTGATACATCGGCGGGAGCGGAACCCCACCGGCCGAAACAGGAGTCCAGAGTCCAGTTGCGGCGCTGTAAGTCCGATTCGCGTTTTGCAGGAGTTTTCCGACATGGTTAAAATTCAATCGGCTGGAAAACCGGCCCCAGGAGAACGATAAGCCCTCGTTCGTGCTGTTCTTCGGCGATCCGATATTGAAGGCCCAATCGTCGAAATGGACCTGAGTGTGGTTCGCGAAAACGCCCAGGCCGCGCAGCACTCCAGGCAGGAAAGATAGCTGCTGAGAGTAATCCACTTCAACTCCGGTGTAGTTGGTCGGGGCAGCAATATTAACCGGTCCGGACAGCGTCCAGTTGGCATACTGCGGGTCTCCTTCATAGCCATCGGCGCCTAGCCGCGTGAGGTTGCTGAATTGGCGATCTTTGATCGACGAGTGGAAACCTGAAACGGAGACCACGCCGACGGGCTCGAAATAATATTCGAGGCTAACGTTGTAGGTCTTGGAGCGCTCCTCTTTCAGATTCGGATTGCTCGCGGATAGAATCAGGTTGGTGAAATCGGCTCCGGAAATTCCGGGAATGAGGTTCGCGATATCCGCCCGAGTGATCGCGTCGTGATAGGATGCCCGCGCGATGAGGTTTTTCGTGAACTTATAGGAGCCCTGCAGATATTTCAAAAGCGCGTGGTAGTCATTTCCACCCCTGATGGGGAGATTGGTCGTATTGTTAATTCCCTTACCTTCGTCCTTCGTCGTCTCATAGCGGAGCCCGGGGGAAATTTCCAGGCCGGCAAATTTGAAGGTGTCGGAGAGATAGGCGGCATTGATCGTTTCCTTGAAATCGGCGTTACCGCGGATGCGAGCGATATTATTAGCCGCAGCATTCTCCACCCACTGCGACGGATTCTTCACGTAGGATTGATAAAGCAGCCAAGGGCTCAAAGCCGGGAAATCGTTCATATTTCCGCCCGATCCCCAGTTCGCACGAAAACCATTATCGACGAAATTGATTGGCCTCAAGTCGTCCGCTGTTCCCATCACGCCGTCCGGTCCGGTGGGATTGGCAGTGAGCAGTCCAGCGCGATTGACGTCGAGTACCTTGAGATTGGTCAGCACTCCATATTTGATAACTTGGGGAAGGGACCAAGCGCTGAAGTCATTTTTGAAATCGAGCCGAGCGGTCCATTGCTGATCCTTCGAACGGCGTTCATGCCAGCCAATCGAGTTATTATCGAAGGTGTAGTTGGCGGGATTGCGCCAGTCGGGCCCACTTAACTGGGTGAAGGTCAAATCGCCCGAGCCCGCGTCGGGGCGCGTCATCCGCCACGAGATGTTGTTCAGGCTGGAGGAGAAATCGGTGAAGTGCCCGTATTGGGTATTTCCATACCAGTTGCGGGCCCGAGAATAATGCAGCCCTAGGTCTGCGCTGAAATTTCCCAACTTGTATTCGCTGCCCGAGGTGAGGATGAGGGTGTTGCCCTCCTTGGTCATGAACTGATTCGAGTCGATTGAGATTCGCCCGCTCGTCACCGTCATGTCGGTGGCGGTGCTGCCCGCGAGATAAGTCGCGGGGCGGAAGTTTAGGGTCCGGTTGAAGAACCGCGCATTATAGGTGGTGTAGTCGAGCCGCCCATACGTCGTGAAATTTTCAAACGGTTTATAATCGAGACGAATATTGTAGTTTCCACGCTTCGTCGGTTTTGGTCCGTCTTGGTACCAGATTCGATTGATCAAACGCGGAAGCGTCGGGTCGCTGTCGGTAAACTGGGGCCCGGTGAACGTGTTTCCGAAAAACCACACGTGCTTCTGCGCCGCGATGGTGTAACTCTTGTTGATCCCGGCGATCACCCCGAGTTTGCCATCGAGATACGTGTCGGAATATTCGAGTTCATAATTGGGCAGAATCTTATAGTGAGAACGATCGTCCCAGCCTTGGGTTGGGCTGGTGTCCATATAATACGAGTTGGCTGAGAGCGCGGCGGAGTAGCTGATCCGGCGCCCCCGGTGATCGAAGGCGCTCCTCGACTTCAGATTCACAATACCGGCCACCGATGACGGTTGATCCGGAGTCGGCGCCTTCGTCACCTCCACCGTTTCCACGCTGCTGATCGAAAGTTGCTCGAACTCGAAAGCGCGTCCGGTGCCGACATTAGACGAGCCTGCATTCGCTACCTGCATGCCGTCGAACAGCACGGTGGCGTACTTTGGATTCATCCCGCGCAGACGAACGGTGCGCGTATCGGCTTCGACATAATCCATCGCTACGCCGGGCATGAGTTTGAGAAACTCGCCGACATTTCCTTCCGAGACCGCACCGAGGGCATCCGCGGCGATGACTTTCTTGATATTCGGAGCGATGCGCTGCTCCATGATCGCCCGCGCATTGCCTTCGCGCACGCTCGAAACCGTGACTGCGCCCATGGTCACCACTTCATAATCTTTATTGGTCAAACTCACGTCGTGCGTGACGGTTTGACCGGGCGAAACGGCGACCGTCTCCTCTTGAGGATCAAGGCCGGTGTACGAAACCGCGAGCTTCACCTCGCCCGCCGGGACCTCGGTCAACTGGTAAACGCCGCCGACGCCTGTCGTAGTGGATTTCTGGGTACCTACGATACTCACCACCGCGTTGCGTAAATATTCTCCGGTGGCGGGATTGAGCACGCGTCCGGTGATCGTGCCGGTGGAGGTCCCTTGGGCGTGGAGCCAAGCGGGAGTGAAAATACTGAGGACGAGACAAACGGCCGCAATGAATACGGGCCGGCAAGAGAAACGTCGAGAGGTCGAGTTCATGCTTGTGGAGGTCGAAAAGCACCCACCGACAGCGGTGCGCTTTTCTGGGATGGGGTTGGGTGCGGCAACCATGGGAACGCCGCTTCCACTCGCGCAACTCGGGTTCTACCGAACAGTTCGGGAGCCCCTACTTTATCTATAAGGCAGAGCAGTACATCACTACGAACGGTGTATAAACACCATTATACACCGTTGTGGCGGTCTGCTCCAACTTCTCGACCACTGACGGCTCTTCCTCGTTCCTCTCGCTCGCTACGGCAGCCAAGGATATTTCCGCGCCTCGGGCTTCCGTTTCTCCCGCTGGGCGCGATGAAATTCTTTGGCCTCGTCGGTCATATAATAAAGCAGGGTGGCGTTGCCCGCGAGCTCCTGCAGTCCGGATTGCCCGTCCACATCGGCATTGAAGGCGCTCTTCAAACACCGGATCGCGAGAGGGCTGTGGCCGAGGATTTCGCGGGCCCATTTGACCCCTTCCGCCTCGAGTTGGCTGATCTCAACCACGGTGTTGACCAGCCCCATTTCCAACGCTTCTTGCGCATTGTATTGGCGGCACAGATACCAGATCTCTCGCGCTTTCTTCTGTCCCACAATGCGCGCCAAATAGCTCGAGCCGAATCCCCCGTCGAAACTCCCCATCTTGGGCCCGACTTGTCCGAAGATCGCGTTGTCCGCGGCAATGCTCAGGTCGCAGACCACATGGAGAACGTGCCCGCCGCCGATCGCGTAGCCCGCGACCAGCGCGATCACGACCTTGGGCATGGAGCGAATGAGTTTTTGGAGATCAAGCACGTTGAGCCTCGGCACTCCATCGCTCCCCACATATCCCGCGTGGCCCCGCACACTCTGGTCACCGCCAGCGCAGAAGGCGTATTTGCCATCTGAATGCGGGCCGGCGCCGGTCAGAAGCACGACCCCGATCGACTGGTCTTCACGGGCGTCGATAAACGCGTCGTACATTTCAAAAATTGTCTCTGGCCGGAAGGCGTTGCGCTTTTCCGGGCGATTGATCGTCACCTTGGCGATACCATCCGCCTTGTGATAGAGAATATCCTTGTACGCCTTCACTGATTTCCAATCGGGGAGACTCATGGCCGCAGCCGAATGAGATTTTTCTTCGACGTCAACGCGACGCGTGGGAGACGCGAAGGACGTTCTCTTCGCGAGCAGAGGTCGCAAAATCAACCGTCGGGTTGCCTCCTAATGGTTTTTGCTGGCGGAATCAGCTTGGACCCATTCCACCATTCGTAAGACTCCGCCGCTTAATGACGCCATCCACCAACACGAGCACACCTTCAACCAAGACGCAGGCAGTCCTCTGCCTCGGTGCACTCGGAGTCGTCTTCGGCGACATCGGGACCAGCCCTCTCTATACCATGCGAGAGTGTCTGGTGGAGTTGAAGGCGGTCGATCGGGTCGATGGGGTATTGGGAATTCTGTCGCTGATGTTCTGGGCCTTGATGTTTCAGGTCAGCTTCAAATACCTCCTCTTCGTCACCCGCGCAGACAATCGGGGCGAGGGCGGCATTTTCGCCCTGCTCGCGCTTTCGCTCCGGCGCGATGGCACGACGACGACCAAACGCGGCCTGGGCCTGGCCACCATGATCGTCCTCGCGGGAGCGGCCCTCCTCTTCGGCGATGGCGTGATCACACCGGCTATTTCAGTATTAGGCGCGGCGGAAGGGTTCACCTCGTTTAGCGACACATTCACTCAATATATCGTCCCCATCGCGGTCGTTATTCTCGCCTTGTTGTTTTTTGTGCAGTCCAAAGGAACGCATGTGATCGGCCGCATTTTTGGTCCGGTGATGCTGTGCTGGTTTGCCGTTCTTGCGGGACTGGGCGCCTGGCACATCAAAGATTCACCCGAGGTTTTTCGCGCGCTCAACCCGCTCCTCGGGTTTCGTATTCTTTTCGATCATCCCAAGCAGGCCACCTTGTTGCTCGGCGCCATTGTCCTCACCATCACGGGCGCTGAGGCGCTTTATGCCGACATGGGACATTTTGGTCGCCGCTACATCGCCCTCGCCTGGACCTGGCTGGTCTGTCCGGCACTGATTCTAAATTACTTCGGCCAAGGCGCCTACGCCATCTCCCACCCCGCCGATCCGACCAACCCCTTTTTCGCTCTCGCACCCGCCGGGCCGGCTCGCTTGGTCCTCGTCGCCCTCTCCATCGCCGCCGCGGTGATCGCCAGCCAGGCGCTGATTTCGGGAACGTTTTCACTCACCCGGCAGGCCATCCAGCTTGGCTATTTTCCCCGTCTCAAGATTCTGCATACAAGCGCGGAGCACGAGGGCCAGATTTACGTGCCGATGATCAACTGGGCGATCGCGATTGGAACGATCTGGATCGTGCTCGAATTCAAAACCAGCACCGCGTTGGCGGCGGCTTACGGTATTGCCGTGACGGGTACGATGGCCGTGACCACGTTCGCCTTTTATCATGTGACCCAGTCACTCTGGCGTTGGCCGCTCTGGAAAAGCCTTGGGCTGTGCGGTCTTTTCATGGCGGTCGATCTGACCTTCTTCGGCGCCAACCTGCATAAGATCGAGGAGGGCGGCTGGCTTCCGATGGGCATTGGCCTGGGAATTCTGGCCATCATGCACACCTGGAAGAGCGGGCGAAACGAGATCCAGGAAAAAGTTTACGGCGGGGCCATCACCGAACTCGAGCTCTCGAGCATCGCTCGAAGCAAATCGATCGTCCGCGTTCCCGGCAGCGCGGTCTTCATGGTCGCTACGCCCAAAGGCACTCCCCTCGCCCTCCTCCATCATCTCAAGGCTAACAAATGCCTTCAGCAGGTCGTCGTGCTTTTGACGATCGCCACCTCCGAAGTTCCCCACGTGGACGACGAAGAACGGCTGACCGTCGAGGAACTCGGCGAAGGAGTATGGCGGGCAATCGGGCGTTATGGATACATGGAATCTCCCGACGTGAGCGCCTTGGTAGATCGGGTGAAGGCGCGAGGCGTGCCGATCAATCCCGCCGCGACCACGTATTTCTTCAACCGCGAGATGATCATCACCGGCGGCTCTGCGCGGATGTGGGAATGGCAGAAGAAGCTCTACGGCGTGCTCAGCCGCAATGCGACCCCGGTGAAAGATTATTATCAGATCCTGCCGACCCAGATTATAGAAATCGGGCTGCCGGTGCAGTTGTAGGGCGGTTTGGACCCATGGCGGTGGCACCAGCGAGGATCCGAGTCTTTCGTCCCGACGATTGCGAGCGGGTCCTGGCCCTGTGGCGAGCGACCGAGGGGGTCGGTCTCGACAAATCGGATACGCAGGAAGGACTCACTCGATTTCTCGAGCGAAACCCCAACCTAAGTCTGGTGGCAGAAGCCGAGCAGGGAGAGATCGTCGGGGCCGTGCTCTGCGGGCATGACGGACGCCGCGGCTACCTCCACCATCTGGCGGTGGCAAAGTCGCACCGCGGCCAGGGTCTCGGTTCAAATCTGGTCGAAATCTGCCTACGAAATCTCACCCAACTCGGAATCACCAAATGCAACCTTCACGTTTTTGCCGCGAATGAGGCCGGGCTTCGTTTTTGGCAGAAACAAAGCTGGTCCGTTCGGGAAGACTTGGTGCTCGTTCAAAAACTTCTGGGCTAGTTGAGTCTAAAACCGGTCGCCCGGCTGAGCCGAATCCCCCTCAAGATGGAGCGACGCGTCCCGCGCCGCGAGAGTGGCAGGGGCGCCGCGGGGACGCGCCGCTCCACCTCGATCCAAGACCGAAATCGTGACGAGGAAGCCGATCGCTCAGCCAGGCCTCATCGTTACTCCATCAAGACTCGCTCTCCGCGGCCGCAGCCGCTTTCGCAAAAAGATTTTTTCGAAAAGCGGCGTCTCGCTTTCGATCGGTCTTCAGCTCGAGAACTCGGACGCCACTCGCCGGCAACGCCTGGATCGCGGCGCGGAACTGTATCCAGGATTCACATTCAAGGTATTCGACTCCGTAGGCCGCCGATAATTTTCGAAAATCGACCTCCTGGGGCGTGGCGAAAAACTCCTCAAAGGGGGGATCGAACTGCGCAACGGGCAGATGTTGAAAAATCCCGCCGCCGCGATTGTTGATCAACACGATCGTGAGGCTGCCGCGAAACTTGGTTTTGTGCAGGAAGCCGTTCGTGTCGTGCAGCAGGGCCAAGTCGCCGGTTAAAAGCACAGCCGGCCGGCCCCCGTGGGCCACTCCGAACGCGGTCGACAGGGTTCCGTCGATTCCGTTGGCGCCTCGATTAAAAAACAAATGTACGCCTCCGGCGGATACGGGCCAGAAGTACTCGACGTCGCGCACCGGCATACTGCTCGCGATAAACACCGGAGTGCCGGCTGGAAGCAACGAGGCGAGCTCGCGGGTCGCCCGCGGCTCGATCCGCTCGTCGGTGGCCAGGGCGGCATCAAAGGTCGCCTGAACCTTCCTTTCCGCAGCGCGCCAGAGGTCGAGATAGCTGTGATCTTTCGGCGAGTCGGCCTCGGCGGCGAGCTGTTCCGCGCGGGCGACGATGTGCCGCGTTCGGCCATGGAGCGCGTCGCGGTTGGCTGAATACGGGCTGACCAGCGCAATTTCTGCACCGGATTGCTCCAACCAGGCGCGCAGCACCTTGCTCGTGGGCCAACCGCCCAAACACAGGACCGTCCTGGGGGCGAGATCCCGAGCCAACCGAGCGGAGCGCAGAATGGCATCGTACCCCGCGATCACGGCTCCTCCGGGCGGCGCGTAGTGACGGAGCGGAGACAGCGCATCGGCCAGGACCGGCCAGCCCAGAGCGCTCGCGAGCCGGAGGACCGAAGCGGCATAGGCCCCCGGGTCCGGCGCAAGGTCCGCCCCAGCGACAATCAGGCCTCGGGTGGTCGTGGGCCGCTGCCAAAGCACGGTGCCGAGAGGAGCCGGAGTCGGCGATTGAAGATGGTCGAAAAAGCTCGTGTCGATCAGAGCCTCCAACGGCTTGGCCGAGCTATCGGGCGTCGGCACCAGCGGATCGCGAAAGGGGGCGTTGAGATGAACCGGTCCGCCGTGGGGAAGCTGCGCGCGCTCTACCGCGTGCGCCACCGTTTGTCGCAGGTAACGGAGGAGCGGCAGCGACGGTTCGGGCACGGCCAGTTCGTGGAACCAGTTCACATGATTCCCGAACAGCCGGAGCTGGTCGATCGTCTGGCCCGAGGCGCACTCGCGCATTTCGGGCGGTCGATCGGCCGTGATCACGATCAGCGGCACATGACTCTCCTGCGCCTCGATGACCGCAGGGAAATAATTCGCCCCCGCTGTCCCCGAGGTGCAGACGAGAATCACGGGGCGACGGTTTTGTTTAGCCAGACCCAACGCGAAAAAAGCGGCCGACCGCTCGTCGAGCACGGGGATGGTTTCAAAGCCGGGATGACGCGCCAGCGCGAAGGTGAGAGGCGTGGAGCGAGAGCCCGGGGAAATCACCGCCTGGTTCACCCCCACGCGGGCTAATGTCTCCACCAGGACACTACACCAAAGTGAATTGGTGTTTCGAAAATCCAGCCCGCCTTGGGTTTTATTCGTCGTATCCATCGGGTGGTTAAGTTCAGTCGGTCAGGGCCTCAAAAAGCGCCCGAAACTTCAGTTCGGTTTCGGCGAATTCGCGAGCCGGTTCAGATCCGGCCACAATTCCCGCGCCGGCGTACAGACGCGCGCTCGCCCCATTGATCAGCGCAGATCGTAGCCCAACAAAAAACTCGCCTTCGCCGCGCGCATCGATCCAACCGATCGCCCCGGCATAAAGACCGCGCGGAAATGCCTCCAATTCCCGGATACACGGCACGGCGGCTTCGCGCGGGGTCCCGCCCACCGCCGGCGTGGGGTGGAGCCGGCGCAACGCGTCGAGCAGGCGCACGCCCTCCCGCATCCGCGCACGCACCGGGGTGTGGAGGTGTTGCACGTTGGCCAGCCGCTTGAGTCCGGGACGCTTGGCAAACTCGAGTTCCAATCCCAGAGGGCCAAGGCGTCGCGCGATCGCTTTGACCACATAGTCGTGTTCGGCGAGGTCTTTTTCGCTCCGCAAGAGCGCGCCGCCGAGAGCAGCGTCTTCGCTCGCGGACCCGCCCCGCCGAGCGGACCCAGCCAGCGCCTCGGTCGCCAGCACGCCGTCGCGCACCTGAACCAGGCGCTCGGGGCTGGCACCGATCAAGCTCTGCCCGCGGCCATTCGCGACAGAAAAAGCATAGCAGTCGCCAAACCGCTGTCGCAGGCCGTTCAATACTTCGAGCGGGTGAAACGGGGCGGCTCCAACCAAATCCTTAGCCCGGGCCAGCACGATCTTCTGAAAATCTCCGCGAGCGATGCGTTGCACCGCCTGCTCCACCGCGGTGCGATAGATTTCTCCTCCGCCCACCTCGGAGATGCTGAGTGGGGCGCGCGGCTCGTGGGCGTGGAACTCCGGGGCAGCGTAGTCGAACGAAGCGAATTTTTGTCGGGCGCGCCAGACCCGCTGGACCAGCGGCTCTAGGGCACTGTCGGAATCGAGGACCAAATTCGCCACCGCAACCGTGCGGCCGTCACGACAGGCCACTTGCCAACGCGGGACAAACACACTGGCGGCCTCGAACGGTTCCCCGGCTTCCACTTGATCAAAAAAAGAAAACGCGTGGAAAAAATGCGGCCCGCCAAATGGCGCGGCTACGTCTCCGATCGCCACCGTGTTGGCGAGCGTTTCGTCGACGAAACGCTGGCAGGCTTCGAATCGTTCCTGTCCTTGGCTGGTGAAGACCAAGACCGCCTCCGCGCCGGCCACGGCCAAGGACTCGGCTGGCCGCTCGACGTAAAAGTGCCTCTCTCCCGCTTCGAAGATCGACTCGAGGACCGCCAGAGGATCGAGCGCCTCAACCTCGAGCGAGATGCTCACGAGCTGAGGGTGGGCCCGCTGGACTGCGAGGGCTTGGCACTGCTCCAAAAACTGGCGCAGGGCGTCGGCGGACGCATTTTCACGCGGATCGAGCGGCAGAATGGTCACGGGGAAGATTGTTTTGGTGTAGGCGGGGGTGACCTCACCCCGCGGCGCGCAGCGCAAGATGGCCTCGAATCCAGGGTGAGCGCACCCCGGCTACCACCGATCTCTGGGATGAAACCGAGCGCTCCGAACGTATCGAAACAGCCCCTACAGCACGCATTGGGCTTCAGGACCTACCGGTCGCGGGTGCCGCCGGCGTCTGCGGACGCGGGAAGAGGATGGCGGTTTCGGCCACCTTGCTCCCGGTCAGTTTGGAGCCCCAAACCAACTCGTCGCGCCAGTTGGAAGTCGGAGTGTATCCAAGGACTCGATAAATTTTTTCCGTCGTCTCCGGCATCACGGCCGCGAGCAGACCAACGCCGCACCGCAAGGCCTCGGCCATGGTGGCGAGAGACGCCTTGAGCAAGGCCTGGTCGCGCGGTTCGGTCGACTTGCCGAGCTTCCAAGGAGCGCGTTTCTCGATGTAACCATTGGTCGCGGTGATGAAGGAGAAGGTGCGCTCCAGCGCGATATGGAACTGGAAACCTTCATTCAAACTGATCACCTCGTCGCGGGTTTTCGCCCACAAGGCCTGCAGTTCGCGTTCCGCGTCCTCGAGACCTTCCGGGGCGGGAACCACGCCGCCACCAAAGCGGTTGGTCATGTTCAGCGTGCGATTGACCAGATTGCCGAGGTTGTTGGCCAACTCGGAATTGTAGCGGGCGAGAAACTGGGCCTGGGAAAAATCGCTGTCCTGCCCGACGCTCATCTCGCGGATCAGGAAATAGCGCAGCGCGTCGACCCCATAAGTATCCGCAAAGTGGATCGGGTCGACGAAGTTGCCGGTGCTCTTGGACATCTTGGCGCCGTTGATCGACCACCACCCGTGGGCGAGCAGGGCTTTGGGCGGAGGGAGGCCAGCCGCTTTTAGCATGATCGGCCAATAGACGGCGTGCGGCGGGACCAGGATGTCCTTGCCGATGACGTGGAAATCGGCGGGCCAGAACTCGGGTTTATCCACCACCGCGGAGTAGTAGTTGAGCAAGGCGTCAAACCAAACGTAGGTCACGAAGTTCTCGTCGAAGGGGAGCGGAATCCCCCACTCCAGCCGATCTTTCGGCCGCGAGATGCAAAGATCGTTGAGCGGTTCGGAGAGAAACTCGAGGACCTGCTTCTGCCGATAACGCGGGAAGACAAAGCTGTCGTTGGATTTTAAATACTCGATCAACCACTCCTGGTACGAGCGGAGCTTGAAGAAGTAATTCGTCTCGGTGATCTGGGTGACCTCGCCGAAAAGTTCGGGCCAGGATCCGTCGGGGTTCCGGTCCTTTTCCTGCAAAAATTGCTCCTGCCGGGTGCTGTAGAAGCCCTGGTATTCGGCTTTGTAGATTTCGCCCTTGTCGAAGAGTTTTTGCAGGATTTCCCGGACCACCTTTTTGTGGCGCTCTTCGGTCGTGCGGATGAAATCGTCGTTCGAGATATTCAACCGCGCACACATGTCGCGGAATTCTGGCGACACCTGGTCGACGAAGCGTTGGGGATCCAGGCCGGCTTTGCGGGCACTTTGCTGAATTTTTTGGCCATGCTCATCCACACCAGTGAGAAAATGAACGCGATCGCCCATCAGTCGCCGAAACCGGGCAATGACGTCGGTCAACACCTTCTCGTAGGCGTGGCCGAGGTGGGGCGAACCGTTCACATAATCGATAGCCGTCGTGATGTAGAAGTTTTTCATGCCGAAGCGGACCAAAGAAACCGACGGAGCGCGAAAAGTCCAAACGTTATGAAAATGCTCCGGCAGAGGCACCTAGTCTTGCGAACGAAGGCCAGGCGAGTTAACCCGAGGCGTCCCTTCACCGCCCGCTCTCTCCGCATGCACACGATCGTCAGACTCGTCGGACTCACTGGAGCGCTCATTCTGCTCCTGCTCCTGGGGAGTGCTTCGGGGCAATACTGGCTCAAGCTTCAGTCGGAGAGCCTGCGGGCCGAGACCCTGGCGGCCAAACGCGCGCAGTTCGATCGCCTCCTCGCCCTCGCCCACATTGGCCCGCCGCCCTGGGACGACGCTCTTCGGCAAAATCTCGCCCAGGCGCTAGGCGCGCAGTCGATTTCCGGTTTGCCGGATACCGCGCAAGCCGAGCCGACCTCGTCATGGGGTTTTAACTACATCTTCCCCGTCCCGGACTCGTCTCCCGGGACTCGCGCCATCCACGTCCAGTTTGCGCAACCGCCCGCGGTGAAACTAGCCATCCTCTACCAGCGGGCGACGGTCGTGCTGATGCTGGTCGGGTTGACCATGGTGGTATTGCTCGCAGGTGTCGTGGTGCTGACCTCACGCCGAACGCGCGAGAAACGAGAAAACGCCGAAGGTGGGGATGCGCGCCAAGGAGAAGGCCTGAGCAGCCTGGCACGGCTAGCCCGTGTATCCGTCGAGCAAGGCGCCGCGCTCGAACACGAACGCAACGAACGCGTCCGCATCCAGGAGGACCTCAATTTCCAGCAAATCCTCCTGAATCGTGCGCTGGAGGAAAAGATTCGACTGGGGCACGACCTGCACGACGGGATTATTCAAGCCCTCTACGCGACGGGGTTGACATTGGAAGCGGCCAAGGGATTGGCCGAGACCAGTCCCACGCAGGTACGCCAACAAGTCGAAACCGCCCTCCAAACTCTGAATACAACCATCCGCGACGTACGCAGCTACATTGTCGGCTTGGCCCCCGACAACCTCAAAGAACGAAGTTTCGGCGACGCGGTGCGTTCGATCTCAGAGACGTTGAGCGCCGGACGTCCGGTGAAATTTGATTTACAGATCGATCCCGAGGCCGCCATCCGGTTAACCGAGGCGCAGTCGACGGATCTGCTTCAGATCGTGCGCGAAACGGTGAGCAACGGAATTCGTCATGGCGGCGCGAGCGAAGTCGTGATCAAGCTCCAAGAAGATGCCGGCCAAATCTGCCTGATGGTCCAGGACAATGGCACCGGATTCGACTTGGCCACCGCCGCGCGCGGCCATGGCCTGGACAACATCCAGTCGCGGGCGGACCGCCTGAGCGCGGCGGTTCGCTGTATAACTAGCCCTGGAGCTGGAACCCGAACTGTGGTAACCCTCCCCGTCGCAGCAGTCACCGCAAGATGAGCGCTTCCCCCTTCCCCGCCCCCATTCGCCTCGTGATCGTGGACGACAGCGAACTCGTCCGCATGGGCCTGCGCACCCTGCTCACCTCCGAAAAAGGGATTAGCATCGTGGGCGAAGCAGCCAACGTGGCCCAAGCCATCGCCGTGGTCCTCCAAGAAAAACCCGCCGTGGTGCTGATGGATATACGGATGCCGGATGGTACGGGTTTCGAGGCGTGCAGGAAAATTCTGGAGGTTCTGCCCACCACCCCGGTGATTTTCCTCACTTCAGTGGTGGATGATAAACTCGTCGATGAAGCGATTCGCAGCGGCGGTTCCGGCTATCTGCTCAAGGAGCTAGATGGAATGGGGGTAATTCGCGCCATCAAGGACGTGGCCGCAGGAAAGTCTATCTTGGACCCGGCGGTGACCGAGCGAGTGATGAAACTCGCTCGTTTCGGTCCAGGAGGAAACTCGCTCCTTTCGACCCTTTCGCCGCAAGAGATGAAAGTATTGGCCGCCGTGGCCGAAGGAAAAACCAATAAAGAAGTCGGCCTTCATCTTGGGTTGACGGAAAAGACGGTGAAAAACTACCTCGCAAGTATTTTCTCTAAATTGCGGATATCAAGTCGAACCCAGGCGGCGCTTTTATATAGAAAAGACCTGACGGAAAGTCGGAATTCCTAAGCTTCACCAAGCGGTTTTGGGAAGCTTAGGAGACAAGCCTTTATCAGGTTGACGGGTCGGGAACGGTCGGCCCTGCGTCGTACTCCGGTTTATAAATATCCGACAGATTCATCCGGCGGACAGTGCGTTTAACCGGGGTGCCGGGAGGAAACCAACCCTCGGACAAGAACTGATGGTAACCGGCCTGACGAGTGGGAGGCACATACCAGTCGTGCGCATCTTGGTGAAAAGGCCCCGTGGCGACTTCGCTTTCAAAGAGCGCCACCAATGATCCGCGGTAGCGATAGATTCGGTTGCTCCAATTCTCCTGGTATCGGACGAAGTTATGCACCCCTCCCGACCAAACCTGGTCTTTCGAATTCGGTCGAGTGGGCACAATCCCCGTAATGATAGCAGTCGAGATTTCCGTGAATGGCGAGGCGTCGGGTCGGGTCTTGGCGCTGGTCCGAAAATAATTTTTGTCCCAATTGGCCGGAGTATTAAAGTTGTCCGAGTCTGCCCAGCCAGACGAAAGAATCGTTACGGCATCGGCTGCGACTAAAGCGGGAATTTCACTCGTCGCGGTCGGGACATATTGAACTGAATCAGGAGTGGTCGCAGACCCTGTATTCGGGTCTCCGTCAGCGTTATAATGCCCCAGAATATACGCAGGACCGTTGGTCGCCACCGTGAACCCATCGGAACGCTTGTCGTGATCCTGGGGTAAAATGCGGGGCAATACTTTAGCATTCGCCAGCACCAAGGCATACCCCGGCTTGGTTTCTGTTGGTGCAGCCGCGTGCCGAATCATGTCACCATCCGGCGTGACTGCAGGAAATCGATCCAGCTGAATGTCGGAAAGAGGAAACTGGACATAGACGATTCCGGTCCACGTTGTACTAGGATTATACAGAATTTTTCCGTCTTTCGGACTTACCCATAGATTCGGATTAGTAGGATTAATCAGATCATTGAGTTTACCCAAATCTATCCGCAAAACATGGAAAGCTCCCTTCAATTTATTGTTGCCCTTGAGCAGGTAGTCAAATCCTTGCCTACGGTCATATAAGGCAAAATAATTTGTTAAATCCGGCGCAGGGTCCTTCGGATCAGGCTTTTGCTGCTGCTGCACATAAGGCTTTAATAGACCCGTTCCATCTCCTAATACCCCAGCCGCTCCCTCTTCGGAATAGGGGACCAAAACAATTGCTTGTCTAAGCCGGTGTCGCAACTCCACTGATGTGTTATCGTCATTCGAAAATGGATCGATGGTTATTTCCTCTGGCAACCCACCAATCAGTCGCTTTGGCAAATTGTTTTTAGCGATCGGCCGGCTGGTATCTGTGTTTGGCGTGTAATAAACCAGTTTCCACGTGGCGACGCCTCCGACAATAGGGTCTACCCGAATCGTGAAACCTGAGAGAGCTGAAAATTTAAGATTCTCGGGACTGTTGGGCAACGTAGCATCCTTCTGCCCATATAGGCCCTCCGTCGCCTGATTCGACAATTGAGGTTCGACCATCAAGTAAGCTCGGTTGCGTAACTCATTTGTTGGAGTGGTGAAATCATCCGGCGTATAAGTCGGCATCCCGTCGGGAGCGAAGGGTTGTACCTCTTTTCCACTTTTGACTCTGTCATCCCACTTACTCTTGGCCACTTCTTTCCACCCTGCGGCATCGCTTTCATCGGTTAACGCCATATCCACGTTTTTCCCAGCGTTATTTGTACAATAAACCGTGCCCTTAAAACCACCATCAGTCATATCCCACTTTAGCCGACGGAATATCTTATTGACCGCCATCACAGTGCTAGAAAATGTCAATGTTTTACCTGAGCCCTCAAGGATATATAGATTTTCATTCGTCTGCACCGGGCCAGTGACGTCAAAATCCGGGCCAGCGTGAAACTCCAGATCCATATTATAAAAAATACCATAGTTGAACCAGCTCTGTTCCCGGATTTGAATATTTTGAGAAATATACGAAGACACCACGTTGCCGGTAACAGGATCTTTCACGCTCGCCGTGGCCAAGACATTACAAGATCTCACAATCAGGGACTTACCCACATCTGGATCGCCGACTGCGGCATAAACCGGATCGGCTTGGTTGATCAGCAAGGGCTTCTGGGGCCGTGGCGAAAGATCGCTGTTTTTGAAATCGATGGAGGAAAGGACGGTGTGGACGAGTGAATCCTGCGCCTTGCTCGTGGGGTCGGTCGGAACCAGCAGGTTTTTGTCTGCATCGGAAATGGTGTAATTCTCCAGTGGATTGGTTGGACCGGATGAATAGGCCGAAGCCCGGCGACCAATCTCGGCCACCGCAAATTCCGCGACCCCTTCCGCGGCATTGCGCGCTTCCACCTGCAGCGCTGCCCGCGCATTGATGTGTTTCTGGACCATTTCGGTCGAGATGTAAGCTGCCAGGGCAAACAGCATCGCCATGCACAGAATCATCACGACCGCCAAAGCCGCTCCCGCCGTGGACTGGGGCGATTGGCCGGTTCTATTTTGATTGGATTTCATGATAAGATCAAGACCTAGGAGTCACGATAAAATTGAAGGACTGGGTGTAAGTTTTCCAATCGTCCGTATCATTTTCGACGTTGGATTTATACATTTGACCGCCGACCGTGATCCCCCGGGCATTGCTCTTGAAAAAGATGCTCGGCACATTATTTGCATCGGTGGCTGGGAGAGTTTCGCTGTAATAAAGCCCGCGTATATTAATCATAAAGTCAGTGAACTTAACCTCGACCGGATCATCTTTTTTGGTGATTTTTTTCCAGTTATCTTGAATCGCTTTTTCGACCGTCATCTGAGCAGGGATTGCGAAGGTGATCTCTACTTTGCGAATTCTACTCCGGAGCCGACTGTTTTGCTCCTTGGTTAATGTTTCAAAATAGTACCCGGTGATTTTGGAGATGCCATGCATCAGATCGCCGGTCGGCTTGGGTATTTTATAATAAACAAAAACAATAAAATTGCCCGCAGGGTGCTTTAGATTAGTCGGATCGGAGACATTTATCGCCAGCTGGATCGCGTCTTTCGCGATCCCCTGGTCGCCGTCAACCGATTGGTATAATCTGGTTTCATTTGCCCTGCTGGCATGAACCAGCAGCTCATCGGAGAAACGCTTGAGTTGACCGCCCAAAACCATGCGCTGGGCAGATTCATAGGAAATCTTAAGCGTCTCTATATAAAATGATGTGACTCCCAAGGTCAGCATCATGAACACGAACAGGGCGATCATGACCTCAACCAGGGTGAATCCACCCGAGGAACGCAGCGTTTTCATGTTCAATAGCTCGGAATGCTAGACCGCACCGTGCGGATCTGGCGGGTTTGGAAAATCGGACGCTTCACCGGTCCCGAGGTTTTACGATTAGGGATTTCCCACGCGTAGGTGAGTATAATGACTACGTTACCGTTCGCGGCATTGACCACTTTTTGTAGATTAACCCGCATCTGCATATATTTTTTAGGGTGCACCACGCCTCCCGCGCTT